>Ga0114964_10000128_pt1 | contig 56549 bp, 55 predicted proteins | sample C_131016_MF_Meta_FD_92638 | JGI IMG/M metagenome (GOLD analysis project Ga0114964, IMG submission 92638) | Freshwater microbial communities from Lake Croche, Canada to study carbon cycling - C_131016_MF_MetaG | ecosystem: Environmental > Aquatic > Freshwater > Lake | place: Lake Croche, Canada... | reverse complement strand
TGCGAATGCAGCGCCAGCAACGAGAACTGCTGCTGAAGAGAGGAGAAGGGTCGAGAGTTTCATGATAATCATCCATTTCTAATGGGCGGGAACGCGAGACACATCCAACGCCGTTTCGACCCGTGTTAAATGCCGCACTTTCTACCGACGTACAACCCCAAGTTGCATCATTGGGGGCAAAACCGGCCTGTTTGCCGGTAGATGTGGCAGAAATAACACGCTCAGGTTGTAGGAACGACTTAACTCATTGTAATAAAATAATAAATTAAAAAACTAAGAGAAGGTAAATGGCTGAATTTGGGCAAATATATGCCCGAAACAGGCTAAATTTGGTGTTTTTTTGCGTTGGAGCACCATCCCGTGCCTCCCAAAACGAGGGCTACAAAATGCAACCCGGGGGTTAAGTCGGCTCGCGCAGATCCGCCGTTACCTGCGCCTTACCCTTTGCAAAAACGAGCAGCAACAGACCCGCACTGACGATAAGCCCTGCCCCGATCACCGAGTTGAGGCCCGGCATTTCAGCCCAGATCAGGTACCCCCAAATCGTGCCCCAGATCAGGTTGGTGTATTCGAACGAGGTGACAATATTGGCTTCTTCCATCCGGTAGGCTTCGCCCAGCATCGTCATGCCAATGGCTGCGATGGGCCCGCAGGCAGAAATCAACAGAAAATCGCTGATGGTTGGCATCTCCCATTGGCGCAGAAGAAAGACGAGGCTTTTATGGCCTTGAAACTCCCCACCCCAAGCGGTGACGATGGCGGCCAACACACCTGCCGCGACGAGATAGAGGATGTTTTGATAAAAGGACATCACGGCGGCCGAATCCTCGAGCCCGATGCGTCGGGCCAAAACCTGGGCGCTTGCATAGGCCAGCGCCGAAAAGACCGGTAAAAGCGACGCGAGCTCAAACACGCTGCTGCCGGGTCTAACCATGATCAAAGCACCGATAAAGCCGAGGCCAACGGCCCCCCACCGCGCTAGGCTGATTTTTTCGCCCAGGATCGGACCCGCCAAAGCGGTAACAAACAGCGGCACGGTGGCATAAAGCGCGATCACATCCGCAAGCTTCATCACCGGAAAAGCCAAAAAATAGCTCGTATACGAGCCAAGCAGCAAAACGCCCCTCGCCATCAACGCGCCGCTCCGCGGCGACCGGATCGTCTGCAAGCCGCCGGCGCGCACCACGAGAAAGAGAATGAAGGGGATGGCCATGACGCAACGGGTAAAAATCACCTGATGCACAGGATAGCTTCCGCTCACCGTTTTGATGGCAATGTCTTGTAGCGAGAAGGTGAAAACCCCGGCCATCAGCCAAAAAACGGCTTGAAGCCTCTTCGAGACACGCATGGAAGCTCCGGCAAACCAATTATTCGGATAATTCCGCATTCAGCGGAACAGGCCCCTGTTAACGAATACAGCGTTAAGATAGAGACATCATCGTCCCTAACCGTGGTTAAACCATGTCCGTCAACGCCGCAATTTACTTCGAACCCGAAGGCTATTCGATCACCGGCCCCCGCCTCATGGGTCGCAATGCCGCCGGCCACAGTTTTTTGAACGGTTTCTTTCAACACGCAGAGACCGATACCTTTACCGCCTTCACGACCGAACCCAATCGGTTCCAGGTGTTCACGGCCATGGCCGAGGCCGCGGGTGTGACAAAGCCGCTCCGTTCCATCACCCCGCAGAACTACCCGGCCCTTGCTGATACAGGGTGCCTTTATCTCCCCGGTCCCGGTCTCGGAGAACATGCCTGGCAGAGAACCCTTTTCGGCGAGCGGCAATGGAGCCTATGCGGGATTACCCACACCACCTTGTCGGGTCGGGCGATGGAAGCCATCACCGGAATGCTTTCCGCGCCTGTGCACCCGTGGGATGCGCTGATCTGCACGTCGCGTGCGGTACGCGATACGGTCCGCGCTTTATTGGAAGCGCAGGCAGACTATTTAACCGATCGGTTGGGCGCGTCCCGGTTTACCCTGCCGCGTTTGCCCGTCATTCCGCTCGGCGTCGATAGCGCCGCTTTTAAGTTCACGGACAAAGAAAAAGAGGCCGCCCGTCGGGCTTTGGGAATTTCTGATGACGCCGTTGTGGTGCTGTTTGTCGGGCGCTTGTCATTTCATGCCAAAGCCCATCCGGCCGCTTTATACCACGCGCTACAGCAGGCGCGCGGCGATCGAGAGGTCGTCCTGATTGAATGCGGTTGGTTCGCCAATGATTTTATCACAACCGCATTTAGCGAGACCGCCGATCTCTTATCCCCCGCTATAAAGCGCATTACGCTGGATGGGCGCGAGGCCGAAAGCCGCAACAAGGCGTGGGCTTCAGCCGATATCTTCGCGTCGCTAACGGATAATTTACAGGAAACCTTCGGCATTACCCCCGTTGAAGCCATGGCGGCAGGGCTTCCTGTTGTTGTCACCGATTGGGACGGATATCGGGATTCGGTGCGGCATGGAATCGACGGCTTTCGTATCCGCACCTTCCAGCCTCCGCCCGGCACGGGAGCGGAACTAGGCATCCGCCACGCCATCGAGGCCGATAATTACGATCATTATTGCGGATTAACCAGCCAACTTGTTTCGGTCGACGGTATGGAGGCAACGGAGGCTTTCAAAGCTTTGTTCAATGATCCTGACCTTCGCCGCCGCATGGGCGCGGAAGGTCGAAAACGGGCGCAGTCGGTTTTTGATTGGTCGACGATTATAAAAAGCTACCAGGCTCTGTGGACGGATCTGGCAGAAGAGCGCCGCAGCAGTCCGTCGCTTGCCCGCGATCGAGCGAAGGCCCACCCTTGGCCATCGCGGATGGAGCCTTTCACAGCTTTTAAAAGCTATGCGACCCATCAGCTAACGCCCGATCTTGCTATTCGTCGCAATCCGGTTGTGGACATCGAAAGCATAGGCGCGATCCGCAGGCTGAAAAGCTTCTCCCTCGGCGAGAGGTTGGTTAAAGTAGGCAATCTGTTTCCGACACTTCTGAATCTCGTGCCCTCGGACACATCCATCGTGCTGCAGGATTTGGTCAACGCCATGCGGATCGATATGCCGACCCTAGTGGTCAATGTTGCCTACGGGCTTAAAATTGGTGCCTTGATCGTGGAAACCACGCCGTTGCAGGACGGGAGAGATTAAAGAAAGAGGGAGCCTAACGCATTAAACTGCGCTATCCCGTCATCTTCGTTTCGTATCGCCAGCAGGGGCGCGCCACTGAATGAGCTTGAAACAGCGAGCAATACCGGGTTGGAGCCAATGGCATGAGGCGATCGATATCCAGTTCAATCTGGCATTGACCGCGGGAACCGGCACCGCCCCGCCGGAGCAAGAAGATATTCATCGCTTCCGCGCAGCCCTCAAAATGATCCGTGCTTTACTGCGTTTAGCCCCACCCTCCCTCATTGATGAGGCCAATCACCTTCGACGCAGCCTTGTCAAAAACGCCCAGTTGTTGTCGCGCATCCGCGACCATTACGTTTTTTATGAAACGCGACAGTCGCTCTCAAAGGTCAAGAGCGATCCCCCACCGGCGTTGCTGAACAGAATTCAAACCGCGACTTTGGTGGGTGCGCGGGTACGCCTTTCTGAACTTCACACCCAGTTTAAACGCCTCCCCGTACCGCAAGACAATCCAAAAGCCTTGGCCGAGGCGGTTGAGCGCTGCAAACGACGCCGGCACCGTCGGAAACCAGAAAATTGGATCAAGGCTTCCGCCGTAAAGATCCATGCCTATCGGTCTGCGCTGATTGTCTGCGCCAATCAAGCGATCTTCTTGAACGCAACGACGGGACGCCCCGGAAAAGCAAAACTTGCGAAATTCATTCGGCTCAGAAGACAGCTTGGCACATTCAACGATCTTGACCAGTTTATCGAACTTGCCAGAACACGCCGGTTTGCCAAGATCATCCAACAAGATCCGACCCTTCTCCCCCTCGCGCAAAAGCGCCAAACCGCATTGCGCCGGAAGCTTGAAAAGCTGGATTGAGCGCTATTCGCCCTTTTTGGGGAAACGCGCATCCGATTCAACGACATTTAAATCCATGTGGTTGCGCATATAGCGCTCGGATGCCTTTTGCAGCGGTTGAAAATCCCACGGATAATAGTGACCGTTGCGAAGCGCCTCATACACCGCCAACCGCCGAAGCTGCGAGCGCCGGACATCGTTGTCATACTGCATCAAATCCCACCGCTCCTTTATCCTTGCTTCAAGCGACGCGCGAATGGCGGTGTAGGCGGGATCATCCGTTAAATTCTGCGTTTCATACGGGTCGGTATCGAGATTGAACAATTGCATGGGATCACCGCCGGCAAGGCAAAGCTTGAAAGCCCCTTCGCGCACCATCACCATCGGCGCAATCGATCCCTCGGCGGCATATTCAACCCGCACCACAGGATCGGGGCGTGCCCCGCCCAGCAAGGCAGCCATAAGGCTGGACCCGTCGAGATCATCAGCCAACGCGCCCAGATCAATACCGGCTATATCCATCAAGGTTGGTAAAAGATCGAGCGTCGAGGCCGGTGACGACACAGCGCGGGGATTAAACCGCTCAGGCGCATGGATCATCAACGGCACACGGGACGAGCCCTCGAAAAAGCTCATCTTGAACCAAAGTCCACGCTCCCCGAGCATGTCGCCGTGATCGGAGGTGAACACGACGATCGTGTCGTCGTCCAACCGGCAATCTTTCAGCGTTTGGAGCAACGCGCCGATTTTATCATCGAGGTAGGAAATATTGGCAGCATATGCCCTGCGGCTATCGCACACCATTTGATCGGTCAGTTGGTAGTTACGCCAATCCGACATGTCGAAAAGCCGTTTGGAATGAACATCCTGCGCGGCATAGGGAATATCGCCGATGGTCAATTCAGGCAGCGAACCTTCGGGATAGAGGTCCCAATATTTTTTGCGCGCGACATAGGGATCATGCGGATGGGTAAAGCTAACGGTCAGGCAAAACGGCCGATCTTCCTCGCGCCGCGCATATTGGTAGAGGCGAAGCTTGGCGTGGTAGGCAACCTCGTCATCATATTCAAGCTGATTGGTAATCTCGGCCGTCCCCGCATTCGTAACCGAGCCGAGATTATGGTACCACCAGTCGATCCGCTCGTTGGGCTTGGTCCAATCGGGCGTCCAGCCAAAATCGGCGGGATAGATATCCGTGGTCAAACGCTCTTCAAACCCGTGCAGTTGGTCCGGCCCTACAAAATGCATCTTACCCGACAAGGCCGTGCGATAACCGGCACGTCTCAAATGATGCGCGAAGGTGGGAATGGAGGAAGCAAATTCGGCGGCATTGTCATAAACACCGTTTCGCGATGGCAACTGCCCCGACATAAAACTCGCCCGCGAAGGTGCACACAGCGGGCTTGGGCAATAGGTTGTCGTAAACCGCACGCTTTCTTGCGCGAGCTTTCGCAAAACGGGAGTTTTCAAGAAGGGAGCGGGGCCATCGGGAAACCACGTTCCATTCAACTGATCGACCATGATCAGGAGAATATTCGGTTTGGACTGTGCCATGCTGCATTCCTCTGTTCGTCAACCCTGCGATTAAGCCGCTGCTATTTAGCCTAACCAACCTAAGCGGCAAACAGATTAGCTGATTCCGACATCGCTCCATAAAATTTGGAGGCGACGAAAGGAACTTGCATCCTTTCACGGCTCATATCATCATATGCCTCGTGTAAAGGGATCGTATCGTCAGGCTTCGTATCGTGAGTGTTTCATCTTCGTCAAATTTGAACAATAACCGGCTAGAGTGGCCGACTTTGGCGCTCATTGCGCTGATTTATGGCGGATGGTTGGCCATTACCTGGTTCGCCTATGCGTTGCCGTGGTGGATCGTTTCAGGGGTTGGGGCGCTCCTTATTACTTGGCACTCCTCGTTGCAGCACGAACTCATCCACGGCCACCCGACCGCATGGAGGGGGTTGAACCGGGCTCTGGCCTTCCCGCCTCTGTCGCTCTGGCTGCCTTTTGAACTCTACCGCCGCTCGCATCTCGTCCATCATCGCGACGAGCGTTTGACCGATCCGCTCGATGATCCTGAGTCCTATTATTGGATGCCGGAACATTGGGCTGAGCTTGGTGCCGTCGGCCGGTTCTTGGTGCGGTTGCAAAGCACCTTTGTGGGTCGCGTGGTGCTTGGACCCGCTTGGAACATCGGGCGTTTCCTGATGACCGAGATGACACTCCTGTTCGGCCCCAAACACGCCAATATCAGGGTGTGGTCCAATCATTTAATCGGCTGTGCCGTTGTCTTGTGGTGGGTACACGCTATTTGCGGTATTTCAATCTGGTTTTACCTGCTCTGCATCGTTTACCCCGGAACATCCCTGCTTTTGATCCGCTCCTTCGCCGAGCATCGTGCGGCAGAGGGCATTTGTGAGCGCACAGCGATTGTCGAGAACAGTCCCTTCTTGGGGCTTCTCTTTCTCTACAATAACCTCCACGCGGCCCACCATGCCGAACCGATGATGCCTTGGTACGAAATCCCCGCATGGTACCGCGCTAACCGTGCAAGGCTTGTCTTGGAAAATGACGGATTAATCTATGATGGATATTGGGACGTCGCGCGGCGTTTCTTTTTTATAAGCCATGATCGGCCGATCCATCCCACGATCCGGGCTCCATTTGCCGGTGGAAGTGGCGCGTGACGCAGCTCTTGGCTGCACTTCCAATGTACGACTTTCCGGAAATCCGCGACGCGACCGACAAATTCTGGTCGCTGATCGCGGATGAACTCTGGAAACGCGGTTTGACCAACGCCCCGTCCCATCTCGATCGGCCGGATGATCTGCCCGCCTTCTGGTCCAGCCGCGATCTCCTTTTCGGCCAGACATGTGGCTATCCGTTATATCTCGGTCTATGTGGCGAAGCACAACTGGTTGCCACACCCATCTACGGTGCACCAGGATGTGAGGGGCACCGTTATGGAAGCCTACTGATCGTACCCGCACAATCAGACCATCAGGTTCTTCGCGACACGCAGGGGCAGATTTGCGCCATCAATTCAGCAGACAGTAATACGGGCATGAATGTGTTGCGGGCGTCGATTGCCGCGATAGGTGGTAAAGCGTCGTTCTATTCTCAAATCATCGAGACAACATCGCATCGCAACAGTCTCGCGATGGTTGCACGCGGTGAGGCCCAAATTGCCGCCATCGATCAGGTAAGCTTTGCGCATTTCGCACGCCTTGAACCTCAGTCGGTCGAGGCTGTGCGGGTCATCGGCGAAACACCGAAGACACCAGGCCTTCCTTTTATTACGTCAGCCTCGACATCGACCGACCAACTGGCGTTGCTGAGAGAAGCGCTTGTCGCGGTCCTACATCATTCGCCCCGCCATGCCTGCCTGGACACCCTGTTGCTGAAAGATATTACGGTCTTATCCCGCCAAGCCTATCGGGAAATATCCGACTTAGCCGATTTGGCGGTACAATCGGGTTACCCCGTATTGGCCTAATGGATCGAAAAAGGCGCAGCTGTCGAAAACAGCCGCGCCCTGAAAGTAACCTTACAAAAAGGCCGGTTGCCGATTACCGGAGATCGGTAATTTTGGTGACGGCCTCCATCATGGTTTGAATGGCTTTCGCATTGCCGTTGTAGATTTGCTGCGCGGTAATGACGCCCATCAATTCGGTTGTAATATTGACGTTCGACTGCTCCAATTGTCCCGACATGATGTTGCCGGCACTTGGTGCTCCAGCCGGAGTAATCGTCGCAGAGCCACTCGCGCCCGTCTGGGCATAGAGGTTACCACCGGTGTCCTTCAGGCCAGCATCGCTCGGGAAATTCGCCAGCGCAATGAAGCCCATCGTATAGGTGGCTCCATTGGAATAAGTGCCCATCACTTCGCCCTTGGCCGAAATCGATACGCCCTGCATCAGGACGGGTGCGAGGCTGCCTTGAACGGTAACAGACGACGATCCCTTTGCCGGCGCTTTGTTGGTATAACGCGGCTGAACGTTCGTGATATCGCCATCGCCTTCAGCGGCGGTAAAGGCCACATCGACATTATTACTGGAATCGACGGTAATCGTTCTTAACGGGAAGGCAGACTGCAGCGCCGTTTGGATTTTGTTGGCGACCGTAGCTGCTGTATCACCCGCACTGACATTGACCGGAACGCCGGCAACGTTAACGGTTGCGTCGGAAGTAGCGGCCTGCACCGGGATTTGCGCCACCTTCGGTGTGGTTTGTCCGATCGACGAAACCGTGCTCGCTGCGAATGTCGCGCCAGTATTGTTGGCGCCGTCCGTAAACGAAACCGATCCGGTAACCGACTGTCCATTGGCATAGCTAAAGTCAAGCGAGCTTGTATCCGCGCCCTCTTTGACCACGGGAATATTGGCAACCGCAACACCCGCGCCATTGGCCGCATTGGTAATGGCCGTGTTAATCGCAGCTATGAAATCCGTTTGGGTTGTCGAAGGAACCGTCACAGGAACGCTTAATGGTGTGGTGCTGCCAATCACCGGAACGCTGAGTGTGTACGTGTCGTTGCCAACCAGAGAACCGGTCTGAAGGACATTTTGTACTTCAGGTGTCGCAGAAAAGGCGGTCTTCGTTGAAACGGTTGGTGAAATCGCCATTGGCGTATCCACCGTCAAAGCGGGGACGCCGCCTTCCGAGGCGGCAAAGACGATTTGCACCTTGGGATCATTTGCGGTGCCAACCACCGACACCTGCCGGTGAACATAAGCGGGATCAGACGATAAGGCACTTTGAACTTTATTGGCGATTTGAGCCGCCGTATCGCCGTTTGCAATCGACACCGCAACGCCGCCAATCTGAATTTGTCCGGTTGCCGTTGCGGGGCCACTGATTGAAACAAGCTGGGTTTCTTGGCCAGCAATCGAGCCATCGGGAAGCGTAGCGCCGTTGTTGAACTGTGGAACAATCTGCAAGGCCACAGGTGCTGCGGTTGTGTTGGGCGCCATGATTGCATTGCCGTTCGCATCGAACGTTCCGGTGTTGCGCGACTGATAGCCGATCAACTGGTTACCGGCTGGATCGGCGATATAGCCATTTGCGTTCAGGCCGAAGCTGCCTGCACGGGTAAACGAGAAATTGTTACCCGTTGCCGAAGGATCGCGGACAAGAAAGTAGCCGCGGCCGTTAATGGCCATATCGGTAACGCGTCCGGTCGTCTGCAACGAACCCGCCGTGGTATCACGGGAAACAGCGCTCGTGACAACACCACTACCTACTGCGGTTTTAGGGTTCGAGGCGGGGTCATTTGAAAAGACATCCGCGAAATTCGCCGTCGAACGCTGAAAGCCAAGCGTGCTTGCGTTGGCAAGGTTATTCGAAGCCACGTCCATGGATTTCTTGGCCGCATCAAGGCCTGCGATGGAAACTGAGAGCATTGTAGTCCTCCGTTGAAAATACTGTCTGCCCCAGTTCAGCAAATCTTATGCCAAAGTCAGCCGGTGTTTAAAAAGCGAGAATAAAAAACTTTCGATGAGGGGCTAAAGATGTTTGGCCAACGTCCGTTCTCATGGTTGTGAATATGAAAGGGACACAACAATGCTTCACCAGAACGCGCTAAGAGCTTACGAGCAGGTCGGACAGGATTTCCTGGTCGAAGGAGCAAGCCGCCATCGGCTCGTTGAAATCCTTTTTACAGAATTATTGGCTTCGCTGGACCGCGCCCTTCTCGGCATTAAAGTAGACGACAAGTCCGCCCGCTCGGCTGGCGTCAGCAAAGCGCAGGTCATTGTCTACTCCCTGAACGCCAGTTTAGACTTTGAACGCGGCGGCTCGGTTGCACGCTCTTTGGCCGAACTATATGAATGGGCTCGCCAGCAACTCATTGCAGCCGGTCGCGATAAGCCCGTCGAGCGCCTAACGGTGGTCCGCACGGCTATGGCCGAAATCGCCGAGGCATGGTCATCAATTTCCGGCAAAATCGACTGATTTATTCGGGGCGTCCAATCGAAAATTTTCGCATTTTTTCAATCAATGTGGTCCGTTGAATACCCAATAAACGGGCCGCGGCAGAAACCGAGCCATCGGTATCCGTCAATGAAACGCGAATAAAGTCGGTCTCAAGGGCGGCAATATGGTCCTTCAGATTAAACCCGCCCTCGGACGCCAGCATCTGCCGGATAAAGGTATCTTTGTCGATCACCCGCGAAAGCTGAAGCGGCGCTTCGTCTTCCTCATCCGGCATATTGATCGTTGAATCATCGGCAGCAAACTCGGCCAGAGCACCCCATATCGCATCCTGCTCTTCTGCGACCTCCCGAGGCTGTCCTGGGAAGAGCATACCCGACATCAATTCAGCATCGATGCGACGATCGGCATATAAAGCGCCAGCGCGCTCCAATATATTGCGCAATTCACGAACATTGCCCGGCCAATCATAGGATTTTAGGACGTTAACGGCGCTTTCCGTCAGATCGGGGGCTTTCGGAAATCCCTGCGCCTCGAACCGCTTGATGATCGAGTTGATAAGCGCCGGAATGTCCTCCAACCGTTCCCTTAGCGGTGGCAAGACGATCGGAAAGACATTGATCCGGTAAAAAAGATCTTCCCGGAATTTTTGCTCGGCGATCATTACTTTGAGGTCACGATGGGTCGCGCAAACAAAGCGGACATCGACCGCGATCGGCTTGGTACCGCCTACGCGGGTAAAGATCCGCTCCTCGATCATCCTGAGAAGCTTGACCTGCATGTCGAGCGGCATGTCGCCGATTTCATCCAGAAAAAGCGTTCCGCCGGCCGACATCTCCATCAATCCTGCGCGCTCACGCATTGCGCCGGTAAAAGCGCCCTTCTCGTACCCAAAGAGTTCGCTCTCCAGCAAATCGCGTGGAATGGCACCGCAATTTACCGGAACAAAGGGGCCCGATGCACGGTTCGACTGGTTATGGATGGAGCGGGCGACAATTTCCTTGCCGCTGCCGGAAGGGCCCTGGATAAATACTGTTGATCCGAGCGGTGCGATTTTCTCAACCATGTCCGCTACCACGCGCATGGCGGGGCTCGGCAAATCCAGAAAACGCGATACATCCTTACTCAACACGCATCACCTCACACACCACCACACTGTCGACTAATTGACGCTATCTGGCATTTTCACAAGTCTTTTTACCTCGTGTTCATTTCCAAATGGTTGCCAAGCTTAACTTCCAGGCTTCAATTCCGCTTATTTTCAATAATTTTGAAAAAAAATTTACGGAAAATTTAATAAATTTAACAATAGCTTAACAAGGTGTTAACAAAATTTCTGCGGAAGAGTCCGGCAATTTAGAGAAAGTTGGCAAGATCGTTGCTTTCACAGTCTCCGAGCGGCACAGCCCGAAGGAGCTAAACATGAACACGGTTCTTTGCATCAACGATCATCTCGCCGACGGCGAAGCCTGGACAACGCATCTCCATATGCGGGATTATCAAACGGTTTCGATCGATCTTAAATCGATTGCCTCCATTAAGACCGATGCATGGACCCGCGCGGGGCTCTTGTTATCCCACGATGCAGCCAAGGCCCTCGCCACCGACACGATCGGTCTCGCAGGTTGGTGCCGCAAACTAAAGGCTGACCGCATTGTCGTCGTCGATAAGCCAGCCGATGCATTTTCACTCAAGGGCGAATTCAACGGATCGATGCTTCGTTTGACCCCCTCGAAATCGAATTGGCGTTATTCGGCGGAAGTTGCCGCACGCTTCCTGGATGGTGATCAGAATGTTGCCGCAGGTGACCCACAGACATTTAACTTACTCCGCTTGGCCGCTCGCGTCGCGTTGAGCGACGTTACCGTCATGCTCGTCGGGCCGACCGGAACCGGCAAAGAAGTCATTTCCAAGTTTCTCCACAATTCCTCGAAGCGCAGCCGTGAGGCCTTCATCGCTGTCAACTGTGCAGCGGTTCCCGACACGATGCTTGAGGCACTGCTCTTCGGTTACGAAAAGGGAGCCTTCACCGGCGCCCACACGCCGAACAAAGGCATCTTCCGCGCAGCCGATGGTGGCACGCTTCTCCTCGACGAAGTGTCGGAAATGGCTCCCCATCTCCAAGCCAAGTTTTTGCGCGTGTTGCAGGAAAAAGAAGTAACCCCGCTCGGTGGATCGAAAGCCGTTCCGATCGACGTTCGCGTGATCGCAACGTCAAACCGCTACATGATGGACGAAGTTAAAACAGGCCGCTTCCGCGAAGACCTTTATTACCGCCTGAACGTTTTCCCGCTCGCGACCCAAGCCTTGGCGGAACGTTCCGGCGATATCTTGCCGATCGCTATCCTTCTGCTTTCCAAGCACACGGGCGGTTATCAGAACATTCCGGAACTCTCTGTCGCGGCGGTCGAAAAGCTTGAAGACTATGCTTGGCCCGGCAATGTTCGCGAACTCGAAAATGTCCTGCAGCGTGCGCTTGTCCTCGCTGGTGGTCAGGTTGTGGAGCCGGAGCATTTGATGATCGACATGCACGAACAAGGTGCACGGCTGATCGATTTTGAGCCGCGTCCGAAGCTCCACGCCGTAGCGCGCTAATCTTGCCCTTTAGAATGTCAAAAGAAGAGACCTTTCCCATGATCCCTTCAAGTTCAATCGGTCTTTCAACCGATATTTTATCCCGCGCCACACCGAAGCTCCGTCCTTTTGAAAACGGAACAGCGACGGATTTCGGCAGCCAGTTACGTAAAGCCGTCGAGGAAGTCGCCAAATCGCAAAATGATGCGGACTCGGCCATGAAATCCTTCGAGTCTGGCGACGAGGTCGACGTTACCAAGGTGATGCTCGCCCGTGAAAAAGCCTCCATCGCTTTTGAAGCGACACTCCAGGTTCGCAACAAATTACTGAGTGCTTACAAAGATATCACCTCGATGCCGGTCTGAAGACGGCTTTGATTGACGGTTTAAATTGGGATTAATGACGATGACGGACGCAAATGTTGTAACAGTCGCACCATCAGTACCCATGCAGGTACGGCTGACGCAGGGATTATCATCGATCCGCAGTTTCCTTCGGCAGCCCGCCGTGATGCGCGCGGCGCCGATGATTTTGGTTGCGGCTATCATCGCCGTTGGCCTGATCGTCATTTTAGTACTTAAAGACCCAGCCTATGTCGTGTTGTTCCCCCAATTGGAGGAGAGTGACAAAGCAACGGTCATGCAAACCCTGTCTGACAAGGGTATTAAGGCCCGTCTGGATACCACGACTGGCCAAATGACCGTACCGCGCGCCGATTTCTACAAGGCGAAAATGGTACTCGCTTCGGCCGGCCTCCCAAAGGCATCGGCGTCCGGTTACGATTTGCTCGGCCAAATGCCGCTGGGAACAAGCCGTTCAGTCGAGTCCGCCAAATTGCGCCAAGCGCAGGAAACCGAGCTGGCACGCTCGATTATGGAAATCCATGATATCGAAACCGCCCGTGTTCACCTTGCCGTTCCAGAACGTTCGGCCTTTATTCGCGAGCAGGTCCCTCCTTCCGCGTCGGTTGTCCTCAAGCTCGCAACTGGTCGGGCATTGGGTCCGGGCCAAGTGCAGTCGATCATTCACCTGATCAGTGCCAGTATTTCTTATATGCCGGTCGAAAACGTGACCGTCATTGACCAATATGGCAATCTCCTGACAAAGCCGAAGCAGGACAGCGATATCGGTCTGACCTCCCAACAGCTCGACCACAAATCCCGCGTCGAAAAGCAGTTGCGTGAGCGGATCATGAATCTTCTGGTTCCTATCGTCGGTGCCGGCAATGTGAACAGCGAAATCAATGTGGATATGGATTTCACGCGCACCGAGCAAACGCAGGAACTGTTTGACCCTCAACAACAAGCCGTCCGCAGCCAACAGGATTCACTTCAAGAAAGCGCTGAAGGCCGTGCTCGCGGTATCCCTGGCACCACCGCAAACCAGCCGCCTCCGGCAGCAACGGTTTCGGCTCAACAAGGCACTGATGCCTCGGCCGTGGACCAAAACAAGAATCGCTCGAGCACTTCGGTCAAGAATTTCGAGGTCAGCCGCGACGTGAAATCAACCCGCGCTGCCCTCGGCGATATCAAGCATCTCTCCGTTGCCGTTGTGCTTCGGTCGATGATGACACCAGACGCGGATGGTAAGCCTGTCGAGAAGGTACTTTCCGACGACGAGCGTAAGCATCTCACCGAGATCATTCAGCAGGCCGTCGGTTTCTCGACCGAGCGGGGTGACAAAGTGACGTTGATCCAAAGCTCGTTTGCTCAGGAACAGCCAGCATTGGAACGGTCCTGGTATGATGCTCCATGGGTTGAAGACGCGATCAAAGAATTGGCCGTGCTCCTTATCTTGGCGATCATTGTTCTCGGAGCCCTCAAGCCCTTCCTGACCCGCCTGATGACGATGTCCGATGTGGTTGTGTCCGGCAATGACCTTACCACGGGTGACGGAGAAACCGTCGAGGTCCGCGAAGGCGAAACGCTTGACGACATCAAGGCCCGCCTCAAGCCGAAGAAGAGCGGCATCAATGTTGACCTTCTTGACACCGCCAATACCTATGACGACAAGATTGCTCTGATCCGGATGCTGGTTGGCGATGACTCGGGTCGTGTAACGGCCGTACTCAAATCGTTAATTCAAAAAGATGTAAGCTAAGTTGAGTAAGGTGAGTCGAGTTAAGTTGAGTTGAGCGAGAGTAAAGACCGATGGCTGAAGCAGCAGATACAAATGCCCTATCCGATATCCAGGCCGCCTATGACCTTTTGTCGGGTACCCAGAAATGCGCGATCCTTATGCTTCTGCTTGGTGAAGAAGAAGCATCGGAGATTTTAAAGAACCTCTCACCCCGTGAAGTTCAGCAATTGGGAACCGCTATGTATTCGGTTGCGGACGTCGACCAGCGGACCGTCAATATGGTCCTTGACGAGTTCTTGGCCATTATCAAGGCTCAAACCAGCATCGGGCTCGGCGCCGACACCTATATCCGCCGCGTTCTCACCAAAGCCCTTGGCGAGGATAAAGCCGGTAGTATCCTGACCCGCATCACGCCATCCTCGTCCACGAAGAACATCGAAATTCTGCAATGGATGGATGCTCGCTCGATTGCGGAAATGATCGGCGGAGAACATCCGCAAATCATAGGCATTATCGTCGCCCATCTGGATTATGCGGTCGGCGCGGACGTGTTGGTGCTTCTGCCGGAAGATTTACAGCACGAGGTCCTCAAGCGCATCGCGACACTTGATTCGGTTCAGCCGGAAGCCATTGCCCAGCTCGAACGCGTGATGCAATTGCAATTCCAGGCGAACACGTCGCTCCGTGCATCGAAAATTGGCGGCGTAAAGGCCGCAGCAAAGATTATGAACTTCACGAAAACAGCGACCGAGCAGCGCATCATGCGTACCTTGGCCAAAGCTGATAAAAACCTGATGTCGGAAATTCAGGAAAACATGTTCACCTTCGACAATCTTATTGCGGTCGATGACAAGAGCATGGGCGTTCTCCTGCGCTCCGTTGATCCGAACATTCTATCGGTCGCCCTTAAGGGAGCCGATGAGCGGTTACGCGACAAGATTTTCGGCTGTATGTCGTCGCGCGCGGCGGCATCGATCAAAGACGATATTGAATCAAAGGGTCCAATGCGTATTACGGAAGTTCTTGAAGCGCAAAAGCAGATCATTGCAACGGCCCGCCAGCTTTCGGATGCGGGCACCATGATGCTCGCCGGACGAGGCGACGATTATGTCTGATCCGTCGTCCCGCAGACTTCGCCCAAAAGACGCGGCGTTGTTCGCAAAGACCGGCGGTGATTTCGCCGAGGAAGCTCTCTTTGTAACGCCGAATGAAGGCGGCTTTGTTGCGTGGGGCAAAACGTCTTTCAAAGTCGTCGAAGACCTGTCGCCCGTCGACCTCGTCGATGAATATGTGCCAGAAGCAAAGGTGACCGAACCTGATCCCGAGAGCGTCGCCGTCGAGGTGCCTCAAGAGACCGAGAGCGCCAACACCGCACCCGTGGCACACGATGCAACGCAAGCGGAACCGCTTATTCCACCGCCCCTTATTCAAGAAGCGCCGGTCAACAGTGCGGATATCATTGCAGAAATCGAAAAAGCCCGGGAAGACGGGCGCGCTTTAGGATATCAGCAAGGACTAACCGCGGCCCGTCAGGAATTGGCGGATAGCCTTGCTACTCTTCGCCGCCTCGAAGAACAATTGGTGCCCGCGACAGAGGATGTTTTGGAAAAAAACATCGCCGTTATGGCGCAGCATGTCCGACGCATTGCCCAGGATCTTGCAGGTAACGTGTTCGCAACCATCCCAGATATGTTCATCGAACGCATTCGCAAATCCGCCGATATGTTTACCCGTGCCGGTAGCGAGTTCACGCTCGCGATCAATACCAAAGATGCGCAATCGCTGATGCCCGCGCTGCGCGGCGAGGATCTTTTTAAAAATATCAAAATTATCGAGGACCCTCATCTCCCCAATGGCGGTTTTCGCCTGACAGGACGCGACCTCGAAGTCGAAGATACGCCCGAATTGCTTGGCCTTGTGGAAGACGTCACATGATCGATATGACCGCTAAGCTCGACAAAGAACTCTCGATCATGCGCGGGACACGGACCATCAATGCGGTTGGACGCGTGAAGCGGTTTGACGGTCAAATCGTTCACGCGAGCGCCTTTCCAGCGGCTGTCGGTAACGAATGTCGGATCGAGTGCGGCGACGGTCAATGGGCGGAAGCCGAAGTCATTGGCTTTCTCGATGATTATACCGTCCTTGTGTTGACCGGTGGCCAGGCGGCACTTGTCGCAGGCGCGCGCGTGGAAACCATTCGGCGTGTCGATGTTGTCCCTGTTGGCGAAGCCTTGCTTGGCCGCGTTTTGGACGGCGCCGGAAAAGCCCTCGATATGAAACCGGAGCCAGCGCTGCGGGAAATTTGGCCGCTCAAAGGCGAGCGTGTCAATCCGCTTCGCCGTCGGCCCGTCCGTGAACCGATTGATACAGGTGTGCGCGCCATCAACGCCCTTTTAACGCTTGGCCGCGGCCAACGCGTCGGCATTATCGCAGGCAGTGGTGTCGGGAAATCGTCCCTTCTATCAGCAATGGCACGGTTTACTTCCGCCGAGGTTGTTATCCTTGGCCTGATCGGCGAGCGTGGCCGCGAAGTCGCCGGCATGGTGGAGGAGCTTTCGGCGTCACCCAGTTTTGCCCATACCATCGTTGTCGCCGTTCCGGCCGATCAATCTCCCGTCTTACGCATCAGAGGTGTTCACCGCGCCACCGCTTACGCCGAATATTTTCGTGCGCAAGGCAAAAGCGTATTGCTGATGATCGACTCGCTCACCCGCGTTGCTCATGCCCAACGCGAACTCGGACTGGCGCTTGGCGAACAACCAACGACGAAGGGATATCCGCCGTCCGTTGTCTCATTGATCGGGCAATTGCTCGAACGGTCCGGTCTTGACGGGGATACAAGTGGCGCCGTGACCGCCATTTATACCGTATTGGCCGACGGCGATGACACGACGAATGACCCGATTGTCGATTCAGCCCGCGCCATTCTCGATGGTCATATCGTCTTGTCGCGCAAGCAGGCCGAGCAGGGTATCTATCCGGCAATCGACCTTTCCGCCTCGATCAGCCGAACCATGTCGGACTGCGTCTCCTCGGCACATTTGCTGAGAGCACGAAAATTCCGCCGCTATTTGAGCCTTTTTGAACAGAACCGCGATCTGATGATGCTGGGCGGCTATCAGGCCGGACAGGACCCTGAATTAGACCACGCCTTTTCCATCAACCCGGCGCTTGTCAACTTTATCAGCCAATCGACGACCGAGCGGAGTGGCCTTGTCGAGAGCGATGCGCGATTACAGGCTCTTATTCCATGAAAACCGCACGCATCACACGGTTGGCCGCGCTCAAACGACAGGTCGAACTACAAAAATGGTTGGGTGAAAGCAGCCGTCTTAACGCGGAAATACATCGTCTCGACGAGCGTATTGAACAAGTCGTCATCCTTAAAGATGTATATGACAACCAATTGCGCCAACCCTCCTTAACCGCGCAGGAATTGATCGGTATTCGCGTGGTGGATAACCACTTGAACGACCGGCGTAATATTGATCAAAACCGTCGTGATCTTCTTGAAAACGAGCGACGTCGCGTTGCCGTCATGTTAGCCGCTAAAAAGAACGAAGTTGATTCTTTAACATTGGAGGCAAAACAGCTGAAACGGGCGGAGGCAGACGAACGTTTTGACCGTTTGCAGTCCTTGATGCCTGCGCGTCGGAATTGATGTATGGCATAAATCTTGCTGCACAATCGCTATCTATGCGGGCTGTGTCTATATTACGTCGTTTATCAAGAGAGGAAGTGTGCAGTGGTTGAGGCCATCGCGGTTCAATCAGGAGCAGTTAACCGGACCGTTGGCGATTCATTCGCGACGGATCGGACAAGCTCGCCCAATCCAGGTGGACTGCTTTTTGATTTAATGGCGTTATCGTCAACCGTGGCCGTTGCAGCGGCCGGAAAAGCACTACCCCCTCGTGCCGATAGCCCCGTGTCAGCGCCCGCCCATCTTAGCCCTCCCATCGAAAACGCCATCCCGGTAAGCGCAAGCGACCTCAGCGAGGTGTCCCATCCGGCGCCCGTCGACGCCATCCCGGTGTCGGTCGAGGCCTTGATCGCAATGGACAAGGCTGCCAAGCAAGGGTTGGAATCAAAATCCTTTGTTCCAAAACCCGAAACCGAATGGTCGATCAGCATCCTGCCATCGGTGACGACCGCAACCATCGATCCGTCCCGATTGGCGTTTAGCCGTCCATCTTTAAATCCCGATATTGCACCCCCAACCCCGACCGTGATGGGTAACGAAAACCATCCGAAGATCAATCTTGCTTCGGCATCGGAAACGGGATCGCCTGCAGGGAACGCGGGCGCCCTCCAAGCGATCAGCCCGACTGTCACGGCGGTGCTTCCCGAGGCTGAGATCGCACCGGTCGAGCCTGTGCCGAGCGTTTCTTCGGCTATCGTATTGCCGATGATACCCGATCCGGTGACGACTGTGAACGTTGATCATCCAGAGGTTACGGTCATTGCCACGCCATCGCTTGAGAGTGCAACACCGGATGTCAACTTATTGACAAATGCGACAAACTTGAACGGTCCGGTTACTGTCACTTCGGAACCGGTGACACCGACCGTGAGCCAAAGCCTTTTCGGTGTGATTGGGGACAAAGCCGATACGCTTTTAGGGACAATCTCCAACACAAAATCTAAACCACAAATAGCATCCGATTTAGGAGCAAATGTTCCTTCGAATGCCCCATTGATTACAGAGGCCTTAGCCCCGAATGGACGCCCGGCAAAGCCTGTTTCCGAGCCAACAGCGTCGACACAAACGCCGGCATTAGAACTTCAAGCGCAAACGCCGATGCCTCTCGCAACAGAAAATGCGCTTTTGCCGCTCACCGGGAAAAGCGTAAATTCTGCAACGCCAATCCCAGTCATCAGCAATACGGACGCACTTGTCGTTTCTCGAGAGCCATTAGACGCGGCTACAGGGACCCTTTCTCAAGCCGCGCCCAAGGGCGGTTCCGTTGCGGGAAAACCGACACAGTTTGCCGGCGATACCAAGCTGACCCCTAAGGCACCTTTGTCGCCAAGGTCATCTCCCGCCCGCAAAGACACAAATGCAAAATCAGGCCATCCTAAGACCGATCCTACCCCTTCGACCCGTGTTGGCGTTGATGCGGCGAACCCGTCCATTCTGGCGGCGTTTGCTCCTATGGTTTCCCCTTCCATCGCCGCTTCGCCATCCAGTTCAGTCGTAACCTCGGCGGATACAACATCCAACGAAGAAACCATTGCCGTGTCCGTTGAGGATAACCGCAAGCCTACAGCTCCGCGCGGCAATGCGAATGCGCCCGTATTTTCATTGCCAAACGCACCCATGCCGGCCACGCAGACCCAGGCGGCCGGCCCTGCCAACACAGGTTCAGGCCAGCAAGAAAGCGGTGTGACACCGGATCATTCCCGTGACGAAAACACGGTCGCTTTGGAAACCGATTACAACTCTCATCCGGATCAGGGTCAGGGCGACCATCCCGAACAGCAGGATACGGGCACCGCCAACGGTCTGGTCGAACGCATTTCCGACAGGACCGGTTCTACAACGGGTCGAGCAGTACACTCGCAGAACAGCGTGACGACGATCGAGAACCTACCGCCGATCGCCGGCATCAATACCGACACTCTTCCCGCGAATGTGACTGTGGAGTCGATCTCTATTCGCTCTGATCGTAAAAGCGAGGAGACGGTGCGCCCCTCCGTTCAGGGCGAAACATCGTCGACCCTTTCGCCACTTCCGGTTCTGCACAGTGCGGACACTTCCGGTGGTGTCGTTGTTGATCCATCCTCTTTTCAATCGCACGCTTCTACGCCGACGACTGGTACAGCCCCGGCGAGTGGAGCATCCGCGCAAGCGAATGTCATTCGAACCGATAATCCGAATTTCATCGCCCAACGCGACCGCGCAATGGAGCAACAGATTATTGCAGCCATCCGGGCGGGACATAATGAAATTCGCCTCTCGCTTTACCCGGCACAGCTCGGCCAGGTTACCATTAATATGGCGCTCGACGGGCAAAAGGTCCGCGTTGGAATGAAAACAACCAACCGCGAAGCGACCAACATATTGTTGGGTGACCGGCAATCGCTTGCCATGTCGCTCGGAAATGAAGGCTTCACGCTCGACAGTTTCGATGTGAGCGATGATCAACCACATCAACAAGCGCCCAACGATCAAACGGCGCGCCCCTCACAAGCTGCAGTTACTCAGTCCACCGATAGCAGCTTCTCCCTCGATATCACCATCTAAGCAGGAACATCAAAATGGCCGCAGCCGCCCCCAAAGCCGCTCCGAAGGAAACTGAAGAAGGCGGAGAAAAGAAGAAAAGTCCGGTCATCAAGATCGTGATTTTTGCGATCGCCGGTATTGCATTGATTGGCACCGGCTTCGGAAGCGCTCTCCTCTATATCAAGCTCGCCAGCCCGAAGGATGAAAATCCGCTGGCTATCGTGATTGAGAAAAAGAGTGATGTCGCCGAGGCCTCCGCTGCACCCGCAGAAGAAGCCGAAGCGCCCGGTACACCCCACAAAGTGAAAGTCGGCGAAGCAGCCGCCGGCGGTGAGAAAAAAGGTGGTGAGGGTGCTAAGAAGGAAGGCGAGAAAAAGCCCGCCGAAGGAGAGAAAAAGGGCGAAGGAAAGGGCGAGGCTAAAGCCGAAGGAAAGGGCAAAGCCATTCCGGGAGAGGAAAAATTCGTTACCTCTTATTATGAATTCCCGACTCCTTTCACGACCAATCTTCGCAACTCGCGGAAATTTATCCAGTGCGGTCTAGGCGTGGGCACGCAATATGATGCGACCGTCATCGAGAATTTAAAAAAGCACGAACTCGCCATTCGCTCTGAAATCTTGCTGATCCTTAGCAACGAGACCGAAGCGGATTTGGCCGGAACCGAGAACCGGAAAAAGGTTCAGGACCAAATTCGTGACGGAATCAACAAAGTTTTGCTAGAACGTGAACATTTTGGTGGCATCGAAAACGTTTTCTTTACCACTATGGTTATGCAGTAAGTTCAAAGAATCGTGAGTGTGTAATTCGTAAAATGTCCAGTTCCCGAAAACTGAGTGATGAAGAAGTTTCCGCCCTCCTTGAGGGCGTGCAAGAAGGAATGATCAGCGCCGAAACGGGCGTGGCTCCTGAAAAGGAGTATAAAATTTATACGCTTGGCGCCGATGATGTTAGTTTGCTCGGCGACCTTTATACGTTGCGCATTATCAACGAGCGATTTGGTCGACAGATCAGGAACGTATTGTTGCCGATGCTCCGCTTTGCACCGCGGGTGAATACTTTACCGCCCCGGATCGCCCGTTTTGACGAACATCTCGCAACCTTCGATCCGTTTCTAAGCATGACGACGCTTCGGGTTGACGCGCTCAAAGGGTCAATTCTGACGACCATTCCGGCCCGTCTCATCAGTATTTTGGTCAACAGCTTCTTTGGCGGTCGAGGCGACAGCAATGTGACCCGGGCGACCGAATTTACGCCGACCGAAGATCGGATCATTCAGATTGTGATCGAAGGTGCGATTTCGACCCTCAATGAGGCATGGAAAGAGGTTTATCCGGCGCAGTTCGAATTTATGACCAGCGAAATGAACCCCGCCTTCCTATCGTTTCTTGAAGGTACGGAACAAGTGGTCATATGCTCCTTCGCGATCCAGTTGCCTTTTACCAAGCAGGCCGTCGTTGAAATCGTCTATCCGCTTCAAATGCTAAAGCAAATTGCTCCGCTCCTGCGAAGCAAGGTGCAGCGTATTGGCGATAACCGTGACGAGAACTGGGCACGCCGCATGCGGGAAGCGGTGATGGAAGTGACGTTGGAAATCGCTCCGCGGGTCGCAGAACCGAAAGTCGACATGACGCAATTGCTCCGGATCAAGCCGGGCACGATCATACCGATTGAGGCATTTGCGGACATTCCGATCTTTATCGACGGGCAGGCAATATTCACGGCAAAAATGGGCGAAAAAGACGGTAAAATGGCCGTGTCGCTTTTATAAAGACAGCACAGAACGGACGAAGAAATGGCAACGGAAAACGCGTTAGAGCAAGGCGAAACGCCTCAGGCATCGGTCCAAAATTTGCGTATGCTCGAGAATATCGAAGTGAAGCTGACGGTTGAAGTTGGCGGCACCCGCATATCGATCCGTGATCTTCTCAAACTGAACGAAGGCTCAGTGGTTGAGCTTAATCGCCTCGCCGGCGAACATCTGGATATTCTGGTCAACGGCACGCTTTTGGCAAAGGGTGAGATCGTTCTGATCGGCGAAAGCTTGGGTATCCGGTTTACGGAAATCATCTCACCAGAACAAAGACTTCGGAGCCTTTAGTGTCCAGTGTCACATCGCTGATTTCGGTATTGGTTCTTTTGTGCGGCCTCGTCGCCGCAGCCTTTTTCTTGCGCCGCTATCGCGACGGTTTAAATCGGCACTTCGCAAAGGGCCCGATCCAGATGCGCGGGATGCTGCATCTGGGCGATGGGGCAAGGGTCTATCTGATCGAGGTAGAGGGCGTGTCGATGGTTTGCGGCGTGGGCCGGAACGGCATTGGCGCAATCCAGACCGTTGGAACAAAAAAAGCCGAGGAGTTCTCTTTATGAACCGGCGCTTGAAATATCTTACAGCATCGCTCGGAAGCGTCGCAGCTGTGGCGCTCGTGGTTATGCCGGCTTTGGCGGCCAATACTTCACTGTTCGAATTGCCAATGTTGAAGCTGGAAAACCTTCCGGCAGGCGGTCAATCGCTTTCGCTCTCTTTGCAAACACTGATCTTGATGTCGGCATTGACCATCCTGCCTTCGATGGTTCTCGTCACGACAAGCTTTACCCGAATCATAATCACCCTCTCGATCTTGCGGCAGGCGATGGGAACGCAGCAGACCCCGCCGAACCAGGTTCTGGTTGGTCTAGCGCTGTTCATGACCCTTTTCATCATGACGCCTACCATTCGCGAAGTGAACGATGCGGCCTTCGCTCCCTACTCTGCAGGAACCCTATCGATTGAGGATGCCGGCCTTAAAACAGCCAATATCATGAAGCAATTTATGATGCGGCAGACGCGCCAAAACGACATTCTGATGATCGCGGAACTGCGCGGCGAAAAGGGCTATGAATCCCCTACCGATGTGCCCTTTCTCGTTGTCGTGCCGGCCTTTTTGATCAGCGAATTGAGAACCTCCTTCACGATTGGCTTTTTGCTGTATCTGCCGTTTCTGGTGATCGACATCGTTGTCGCGAGTATCTTGATGTCGCTCGGCATGATGATGCTTTCGCCGATGCTCGTATCCTTGCCGTTCAAGCTTTTAATGTTCGTCATCGTTGACGGATGGTCTTTAACCCTCTCCTCGCTTGTCGAGAGCTTTAGCAGGGGAGGCTAACCGATGCCTTACGAACAGTTCATCGCCATCGGCCGTGAAACGCTTCTGAGCACCGTATTGACCGTGATGCCCGTTTTGGCCGCCGCTCTAGCGGCGGGATTGCTGATTGGCATCATCCAGGCGGCCACGTCGATTAACGAAGCGACCTTGGCTTTCGTGCCAAAATTGCTCATCGTCGGCCTCGTTTTGGCGCTTTCCGGCCCGTTCATGATTGCAACACTTACCGGCTATTTCCAGACGATCTTCACCGAAGTGAGTAAGGTGAACCGATGATCGTGCTCGACGCTCCCCATCTCATGGATATGCTGGTTATCTTTATGCTGGTCTCGGTTCGGATCAGCGCGATGCTCATCTCGGCACCGATGTTTTCGACATCGTCGGTGTCGGTACCCGTTCGGGTCGTGGTTGCGTTTTCAATTTCCGCTTTGCTACTGGGCGCGATCAAGTCCCCCAACCTCGACATGCTTTCGCCGCAAGGCGCCCTTGCCATCGCAAGCGAAGCCCTCATTGGTTCGGCCATCGGGTTCATGTTCCAAATGGCCTTCTCAGCCGTTGCAATGGCGGGGGAGCATATTTCATCGTCAATGGGCTTGGGCTTTGCCGCGATGATGGATCCACAAACAGGAACCCAGTCCCCCGTCATTACCCAGTTCATGTCCGTCATGATGCTGTTGATTTTTATGACCGTCGAGGGACCGCATATTCTTTTGCAACAATTGGCGGCCAGTTTTCAGGCCATGCCGATTGGCGATGCTTTGCTTCGCCCGGATGCGGTGTTGAATCTGATTAAAGCCGGCGGATTGGTCTTTTCCGCGGCCCTTTTGGTAAGTCTGCCAATTATTCTGGCTCTCTTTCTCGTTACGCTGCTGATCGGGATGCTGACCCGGGTAGCGCCTCAACTTAATTTGTTTTCTGTCGGCTTTCCGATCTCCATCATTGCCGGCTTGCTGTTGATCATGATCGCCATTCCGGATCTATCCAACAGCATGGCGGGTCTGATTGACGAGGCCGCTAAAAATTCTCGGGCCATTCTTCTTCCAGGCGCTGGAGGCTAACGATGGCAGAAAGCGACGAAGGCCAAGAAAGGACAGAAGAGCCAACCGCAAAACGTCTTGAAAAGGCGCTTGAAGATGGCGATGTGCTTGGCTCGAAGGATCTCTTGATCGCGGTGATCATGCTTGGTGGTGCTTTGCAATTAAGCATTGGCGGACATTTTTATTTCACCCAATTTCTTGGTGCTTTCCGGACCGGAATCGACATATCGGACGCCCTGCAACGCGATGCAAATCTTTTGAGTGTGGTTGGCGAGCGATTTACCGACGTTTTCTTGCCCGTTGCATGCTTTATCGTTCCCCTCCTCATCTTGCTTTTCGTCGCCCAAATCGCCCTCGGCGGTATGCATTTTATGCCACAAAATGCGATGTTTAAGGTAAGCCGCATTTCTCCAGCCTCCGGACTATCGCGCATGTTCGGGTCGGCAGGCTTGATCGAACTTGTTAAAGCCATTGGCAAGATCGCCCTGGTTGGGGCCGTTGGTGTGAGCTATCTCAATAGCCGAATGTCCGAGATCATGGCGATTGGCCGGCTTCCGTTTGATGCAGCCCTTGTGCAAGCGGGATCTATTGTGACGTCGACGCTCATGATGCTTGTGTTAGCGACCGTTATCATCGCTGCAATTGATGTCCTCTATCAATGGAACAAACATCATTCCAAGCTGATGATGACGAAGCAGGAAATCAAGGACGAATCCAAAGAATCGGATGGTTCGCCCGAAGTGAAACAGCGTATCCGGCAAATGCAGCGCGAGGCCGCCGACCGTGGTTCGGTCGCCAATATCAGCGACGCACAGGTGATCATTACCAACCCGACGCATTTTGCGGTGGGGCTTCGTTACGATTTCGAGAAAGGAAGCGCGCCGAAGATCGTGGTCAAAGGAACCGATCAGGTTGCAAAAACCATTCGGGAAATGGCGGCAGAGCGTAAGTTGCCAGTTCTGGAATATCCTTTGCTCGCGCGCGCCCTGTATTTCACATCGGAAGTCGGCGGCGAAATCCATGCTGAACTCTATCGTGCCGTTGCAACCGTTTTGAGCTTCGTCTTTCACGCCGGAGCGGAAGGTGAAAAGCCCGAGATCGACGTTCCGAAAGAGCTGCGTTTTGATGCCAATGGCCGGTCATTGGAGAAGCGCAATGTCTGAGTTATCGATGTTAGCAACCCAAAATCGGTCGATTAACGTGACCTCCTGTAACGGATGCCGCCATTTCGGTATCACGCATAATGCCGCTCGCCCCTATCGTTGCGGGGCGTTCGGCCTGCTCTCCCGCCAGCATCCCGCCCGCGATATTTTCAACCATTCAGGAGAAGCCTGCCGTATGCGGGCCGTCTCCGCTCCCCGCCCCTTTTTCATTGAACGAGAACCATCATGAGCGCTCCCAAAAAGCCAGCCGCTGCCCCTGCTCCTGCCGTCAGTGAGCCTGAAGCTCATCACGAGGCCGAGGACCATCACGACGCCGCGCCGGAAACCCCAAAGCCGGAAAGTGCGAAGTCGGAGGCGGGTGCCTTAGGCCTGAAGCCAGGTAAAAATAAACCGTCCCTCGACGAGTCAATCCAACTGGCTCTTGCGTCCGCCGGAACCGCGGCCGACGCATCGAAGGAAATTCAACGGCTTAAAAAACAGGTCAACGACCTGGTGGCGAACAATTCAAGGTCGAACAAGGTCTTGCTGAGCACCGGCGTCATTTTCTTATTTATGGCATCGATTGCGCTTGGTGTATCGGTAGCCTTCTATTTCAAAGCCATGAACCGGTTTGATTCAATTACCAATGTTAACCGGGACGCACTCATGGCCTTTGCCGAAGAGGTCAATGCCTTTACAGAAGCTGCGACCCGCGTGGAACAGGCTGCTACGGCTTCGGAAAAACGTCTGGCAGCGCTTTCCGCCCAGCAGGAGGAAATCAAAGTGGCCATTCAGGGCGATTTGGCCAACCAACAAGCAATCGCGGCAAAGCTCGCGGAGAATAGCGAAACCATCAACCAGATGCCTGCAGCCACTCGAAAGGTGGTTGATGATCTTCTCGCGTCGAACAAGCTGATTGTCGGCCAGGTAGCCGATGCGTTGCGCGAACAAATCAAAGCCTTTGATGCCGCCAATCCGAAGGTGGATATCGCAAAGCAATTGGAAGAAGTCGCTAAAGCCCAGCAGGCCGCGTCCATCCGGACCGCCACGATTGAGGCTCAAAAAAATGTTAAATCGCGCAAGCCGGTTATTACAACGGATCAAATGATCAAATACCCTTAAGGGCTTCTTGGATCGGAACGGACAGCAGTAAACGATGAGCATCGAGACCTTTTCAGGTATGGCCGCCCGTGTACGGGACATCCAAAGGCAATCGCCTGCAGATTATCTCGGGCTCATTGTTGGCGATATCATCCTGAGGCTCGGACGCCACGAACCTATTGAAGGAGTCGAGACGCCGAGTATTCTGGATGACCTATCAAGCTCGTCGGATTGGCTGGTTGTGCTTCGCGATACCGTCATTTTCAGGGTTGCACCGACTGGCGGAGCTGCAGGAGCGGTTCTCGAGCCACACCCCTTAACCGAAGAGATTGTGCATGAGACCGAAGGCACTTGGAAGGGCTATTACTGCTCGATCAGGCCAGGCGATGCCATGCTTCTCATTCCGGAAAGCATCTCGGTCGTTTGGTGGTTTATTCCGGTCATTGCCTACGGCCATTTTCGGTTGTGGCAAATGATGGGGGCTAATCTTTTTCTCTATGGCATCGGCTATGTCACGAGCCCGTTGGCTTTTGCCGTCGTTTATCTTTCAAGCGTTATGATTTTAGCCTCGGGTGGCCCCTACATGCTCAGAGAGACCGCCATAAAAGACGGCTTTCTTCCCCGTGGACGCGTTGCGGTCGGCAAGCCGAGCGACGTTGCGGCGCTTGAATTGGCGACTGGTGCTCTTTTACGGTTGGCCAGTCAAAAGAAGTAGGAATTCCCGCGGTGGATCTCGCTGGCTTAGCGTCTGCCGTGCAGCGATATGATTGATTCAATCGCGTGGAGCGGAAGGCCGGTCTTGGCAACAATCAGATCACTCGACACCCCTTCACGCGCCAGACGGATGGCGGCATCAACCGATTCGGGATTCTCACGCGTTGTCTGCCCCGCGCCGCGGAATACAATTTCCAACGACTTGATCTCGGCCTGAACTTTTCGGATCGTATCGGTAAACGATCCCTCCAAAGCGATGCTGGAACGAATGATGGCAGAATCGACGCCCGCCAAACGGTCAGATACATCGTCAAGCCGTTGGGTGAGCGTAGCAAGCGCCTTGGTGTTCTTGCGATCAAGATAAACCAATATGGCTACGGCAGGCATGCCGCCGAAGAAGGCGACGACGACACTCAAAATGATCCAGTCCGAATAATTCATTGATAATAACTAACACGACCCATCTTGCGTTTTGGCTTTCGCCGTACATCGCCACTATCTCTGGAAGCCATCCGATCAGCAAGCAATTTCTCAAGTCTGAGCGTCATCTCAAGGACTTTTTCCGCCCGTTCCCGCTCTTCGTCAGAATTGGGCAAACATCCGGTAATGCCCGCCAATGTCGCATGAAGATCAAAGGTCAGGGTTTCAATCATCGGCCTGTCTTCAGCCACGATGGAGGTCTCAATCGCAGCGAGAATATCTGCCGTGCGACCCACAACATCAAGAAATGCGAGCTCAGTCATCTTTATACCCCTAAAAAATTCAACGAACCAAAACAACACCGCCTGAAGCCAGGCGACCCATCAAAACCATACCGCTCTTGACGTTGCGAACAGCTAAGAGATCACCCTCATATCCGTCATCTTCGGCGCGACCTGGCGTGGCGATCGAAAAGCCATCGCCTTCTGCCGTTAGCGTCACGGTTTCACCCTTCATAATAGCGGGCGCCCGCACGACGTTTCGTGTCGTCAGTGGGATGCCCGGACTAATCGGAGCGGTTAGCCGGAGGCCAACGGCCTCAGTCATGCTTTTGATAAACGACCCACCGGGGGCCACATTCGTGTCGCGTTCTTCCAGCATGGAGGCCGCTAAGATCGTTCCGGCGGGAAGCGATGCACGCGGAACAACGACATGCCATTGTTGAATCGGTCCACCAGCGGAAATCGCTGCCGTCGAACGCGGTCCATCACCATCCTGATCAACCCGTAAATTATAGGTCCAAGCGCGCGGCGCATCGCAATGAACCACAAGGCTCGAGCTATAGGCACTGCGCGGGGCAATCATCGGCTTGGCGCCGCAAGCCGGAACTTTCATTCGCTCGTCCAACGGCCCGATCGCGACGTTTTCGCCCACCGGTTTGCCTGATTCAGCCATATAGTCGCGGACGAAATGGCGGATCGTATCGGCACCCCAATATTCATCTTCAGCGCACGCAGGAGCTGTTGCCAAAAGGACCGAGAAAACGGCGCGTACGAAGGGGCGTAAATGGTTCATCGCACTTCTCACTGCAACAAGACAGCAACGGAATTGGGTGGCACGGCGGGTTTAGGCTTCATCAAACGGGCGACAGACTGGGATGCCCCCGCCGATTCGACGCGGATCAATTGCCAAGAATTTCGGTCTTGCGACGGTAATTCAACGAGGAAAAAGTCACCCGGCTTGATGCCGTTAACGCTGCCTGCCGAAAGCGTTGCGCGATTTCCACTGACCGCCGTGACAACGGCACGAAGCGAAGAGCAACCCACGTGATCGGCTAATTTATCCGCAATTGTCTGCCATAGACCGTCGAGACTGGTTTCCGAGTCTTGGGGAAGCGAAATGCTGGTACCCCAGAGATGTTTATCCAGAGCAAGCGTGGTGTGTTCGGAAAAACTTTCCTTCACCGCGCCCGACACATTATCAACGAGTTGTAGGTCGGCAGTCACCTCGATCGAGGATTCTCCCACGACGACGGTGTCGGCATGGACACGTTTAAAGCTAATACTGCCCGATAGCGTGTAGGCACCCGGATTAGTGGAGTGCCCTGCCAGGGCTGCGAGATACGTCATGTTCTGGCCGACCGTCGATGACGTCCGCGCGACCGGATGGTAACGCCGGTCGTCAATCAGATGGATCGTTGGCCGTTCTTTGAGCACCCCGATCAGCGCATCGACGCCCTCGCGGGCTTGCCGTTCAACCGCGCCGTTTAGCCCCGGCGCAACCCGAATGGCGATGCCGCCGATGGCAATATCGCCTTTCTTGGCGGTTTGGCATTCGCCGTCATCTGTTTCCGCAAGCGCATCGATCGATACGATATAGTGATCCCCTTCGCGGCGCTCATCGACGACTTGATATCCTTTCAGCGATCCGGAAACCGCAATACCGCTTTCTTCATGGATGGCACCTGCGTCGGACATAAAGGACGATCCGCGAACAACCATCCGGACTTGACCGGCGGCATCATACAGCGCTTCGGCTAAAGCCGATTTGCGTGCGGCGGTAATGTCTTTGCCTGCAACCGCTGCCCTGCCGATCGCGTGGATGAGACGCGTGCCGGCATCGGCGGAGCCGACCGGGATAAGCGAGACAATCGCCAATGCCATTACGAAACGATAGCGCATGATCCTGCTCACCTCGGCGTAGGCGCACGATTGGAAGTCATTGAGGCCGCGTCGACCGCATCGATCTCCAAAATCGTTTCATAAATATCCGTCTTGATCGGCCCGATGCTGACGGTGCGGGCACTGCGGACAAGGCCAGAGACGGTGCCTCTTAGCGTGTCCGACTGCATCACGGTTTCTGACAATGACGAGTAAGAATTGATATCCAGGCCATAAATTTTTTCGGCCAGCTCGCGCATCGCGGCAAGACGGGAGGCCCGGATCGCCATCAGCTGCTTTTGAACACGCGTTTTACCAGGCTGGATCGAAATGGCGGCATAACCGACACCCCGTATCGGGCCCGTTGCGGCAGAGACCTGACCGGGCACTTCCATGGCCGGGGCACATCCCGCCAGCATTGAGCCAGAAAGCGTAAAAGCAGCAAAGATCGCGAATGATTTAATGTTCAAGGCTTTGGCCCTTTCAAACGTCGTTAGGCTGACCGGGTCGGCGCGGCCTGTGAATGTCGAGTTGGAACCTGTTCAGCAATTTTAGTGCCAGTTTCAAAAATGACTTAATGCACCATCGATGGCACATCCCTTGCTTTACCGATTGGGTGGCAAGACGATTTCGTTAAAATCCAACGGGATCCATGGCCAACTGGCGAGAAATCGACAGAATTCTGACATAAGGGACCAATGAAGTGACTGAAGCGCTGTCGATAAACCAACAGAGTAGCATAGGGCGTCTGACACAGTCGCTGCTGCTTCCTATTGCGCTGGTCGCCTTCATTGTCATGATGGTCGTTCCGATCCCGCCCTTTATGCTCGATCTGTTTTTCACAGCCAACATTGTGATTTCGCTCTCCATTCTCATGGTCAGCGTCAACATGTTCCGGCCGCTCGACTTCTCCGCCTTCCCGACAATCCTTTTGTTTGCAACGATTTTGCGACTCACCCTCAACGTGGCGTCCGCCCGTGTCGTGCTGGTTCATGGGCACGAAGGCACGCAAGCTGCGGGCCAAGTGATCGAAGCATTCGGCGAATTCGTGATCGGCGGCAACTTTGTCGTCGGCATTCTGGTCTTCTTGATCTTGATGGTCATTAACCTCGTCGTCATCGTCAAGGGCACCGGCCGCGTCTCGGAAGTGAGCGCACGCTTCACCCTCGATGCAATGCCCGGCAAACAAATGGCGATCGACGCCGATTTGAATGCCGGACTTTTGACACCTGATCAGGCAAAAAAGCGCCGCGAAGAAGTTGGCCGCGAGTCGGATTTTTACGGATCAATGGACGGCGCGACCAAATTCGTGAAGGGCGACGCCGTCGCAGGCGTTATCATTCTCGGTGTCAACATTTTAGGTGGTCTGGTGATCGGCATGGCCCAACATGGTCTGCCAATCGCTCAAGCCGCTTCGACCTATATCACCCTGACGATTGGTGACGGCCTCGTCGCGCAGATCCCTTCCCTATTGCTCTCAATTGCAACCGCTATCATTGTGACCCGCGAAAACAGCGGTGCCGATCTGACCGAAACCTTGATGAAGCAGGTCGGTCTGAAGCGCGCTTGGTGGCCGGTTACCGGTATTCTTGCGCTGATCGGTATTTTGCCCGGCATGCCTAACATTCTCTTTCTTGGTGCGGCTGTTGGTGCGGGTGCCATTGCCTATTTCGGCAATAGCCCGAGCAATGTTAAGGAACAAACCGATGCAGCCGCGGCCAAAGCCGCTCTGCCGAGCCCGCAATCCTCTGCCGAAGAGCCTAACAACGAACAAGTCACCATTAAGGATGTCGCCAACACCACGGCACTCCTGGTTGAAGTCGGCTACGGCCTGATCCCGCTCATCGAAGACCCTAGCCGTGGCGCTCTGGTGTCGCGGATCACCGGCATTCGTAAACAAGTGTCACGCGACCTCGGGTTTATTATTCCGCAGGTCCGCATCCGCGACGATCTTTCGCTCATGCCGTCGGCCTATCGCATTACCATTGCCGGCGTGATTGTTGCCGAGGATCAGGTCATCAATGGCAAGCTGCTTGCCATTCGCAGCGGCGATACAAATATCATCCTGCCCGGACAGGCCGTCAAAGACCCGACCTTCGGACTTGATGCCGTGTGGATCGACCCATCCGACAAGCCGCGCGCGCTCGCCGCAAAATATACGGTCGTGGATGCCGGCACCGTTATCGGTACCCATCTCCACCAGCTTCTCATTCAACGCGCCGCCGATTTACTGGGCCAGGACGACGTTCAGGAAATCGTGGATCATTTCGCTGTCACGTCGCCGCACCTCGTGCAGGGCGTTGTTCCGAAAATAGTGGCACTTCCCCAACTGACCCAGGTTCTCAAAGCGCTTGTGGCGGAACAAATTCCAATTTCCGATATGAAGCGCATCCTCGAAGCTATTTCCGGTTCAAAGGGTCGCGAAACAGACGATTTGATCGAGGCAGCCCGTATCGCCCTTGGTCCCATTCTCATCCAGCGCATTTCATCGCCGAAAGAAGAATTGCCGATCGTCACCATCGACGCTGGTCTTGAGCAACTCATGATCCAGAATGCGCGGCAGAACGGCCAAAACGGCAATGCCATCGAGCCCGGCCTCGCCCGCAAATTGATGCAAGCCTTCGAAGAACAGAGCAACTCGCTCGCAAAAACCGGAAAAACCCTTGTAATTATCACGACCCCTCTTCTCCGTCGTGAAATTGCCTCTCTCGTTCGGCAGTCAGCCCCTGACGGCCTCGTCCTCTCGTTCAAAGAATTACCTGAAAATAAACGCGTAACCGTTGTCGCCGTTATCGGCGGCGCTTCCTGAGGAGTTTAAATCATGATGCAGCGCACCAAGATTGTCGCCGAAGATAGCCGTGAGGCCATGGCGAAAGTGATGAGAGAATGCGGCGACGATGCCGTAATTCTATCGACACGCAAGGTTCCAGGCGGCGTTGAAATCATCGCCGGTCATGAGCCCAAGCGGTCCATGTTCAGCTCATTGGGCTTGGGCAAGGGCTTCAACATGGATATGCAGGACGAGGACGACGAAGATACGGAAATCGTCGAAATCAGCGATGCTGCCGAAACGCCGAAGCCTGCCAAAAGTAACGGTAAGACGTTCCAGCAGGTGCTCGTCGAGAGCGGCAGGGCCGCCGATCTGTTGCGCCCGTCCGGCTTTCAGTTTCGTCCGGCACCCGAAGAGCCAAAGCCTGAGCCCGTCCAACCAAAGGTCGAGCCGGAGAAAGTTGTTGCCGAGCAGGTTCAAAGCTCGCGGCTTGACTCGATCGAAAATTCCATTCGCGAAATTCGCTCCATGCTGGGCTCGGAAATGATGCTGAGCGGTTTGAAGACCGCGGGCGCATCTCCTGCCTTGATTTCGGTGTTCCTGGCTCAATCGGGCGCCTTGGCGTCGGTCGATCCGGATCGTCGTTTTGCCAAGTTCCTCGCCGACCGCATGGTGCACAAAGCACCTCCTCAGCTCATTGGTGGGCCACGCGTTGTTCTAACTTTGGGACCAAGCGGCTCGGGCAAGACGACGCTTCTGGCGCAAATGGCCGCGCGCGCGCGGATGGCTTCGCCCGACGAAAAATTGACGTTTGTGAATGCGGATGCATCGCGGTTTGGCGCCGCTGAGCAATTGCGCGCCTATGGCCGCATTCTTGACGTTCCGGTGATCGATGTCGAACATCCATCGGAGCTGGCCAAACTCACAAAGAACTCGGGGCAGCGTCTGTCGTTCTTCATCGATATGCCAAGCCAGCCGCATGAAAATAGCGCGTTGCTGGATATTCTTGATCGTCATCGGGACGAATTACCATCCTTGATCAGCGTTGGCGCTATCGCTTCAAATCTGTCCACCGATGCCATCGACCGGATCCTGACCCGCTATCCCAATCTCGATGCTTTGGCACTCACGAAGCTCGATGAAGCGCCCCTTTCGTTGTCGACGTTTAGTCTCCTGAGCCTTCGTGGCCCAGGAATTGCCTATCTCGCCTCGACATCGCACCTTGTGAAGGGTTTGATGGAGCCTGATTCGGAAATGCTCGAAAGCGTCATCCACGCAAGTCTCGTCGGCAGCGATGCCGAACAACTCAACTGACGGATCTGAATATGAAACGCCCACAGGCTACGGCCATCACAAGCGGCAAGGGTGGAGTTGGCAAAACCAATCTCTCCGTCAACCTCGCTCTAGCCCTTCATCGCGCAGGCGAACGCGTCGGCATCTTTGATGCCGATCTGGCGCTCGCCAACGCCCACCTTGTTTTAGGGTGCAGGCCAAATCGGACGATTGCGGATACCCTCAAGGGCACCTGCACGATGGCCGAGACAGTGGTTGAATCCCCGCACGGTGTCAAAATGATCGCGGGCGGCAGTGGATTGGCCGAAGTGATGGGCTTATCTGACGAAAAGCGTCAAAAGATCATTCATGGCTTCGGCGAATTATCGGATGATTTTGATCATTTAATCGTAGATACGGCTGCCGGTGTCGAATCCAACGTGATTGATTTCGTTGCGGCGTGCGATCGTGTCATTGTGGTTGTCATTGGCGAACCTACCGCGTTTGTTGATGCCTATGCGTCGATCAAAGTGCTTCATCAAGAAACCGGGCGCGAGCGATTTGACGTGATTATCAACCGCGCGACAAACTCGGCCCACGGGGACCAAATCTTTTCGCGGTTCCGGGCGATCACGGATAAGTTTTTAAAGGTCTCGCTGAATCACCTTGGAACGGTGCCCGATGATGAAAAGCTGGGTCGTGCTGTCGGTAAGTGTGAACCGGTGATATCGAGCTTTCCGGAGTCCCCTTCGGCGAAGGCGATTATGCAAATAGCCGAACGTATTCGCTCCACCGAGCCGCCCATGGTCGACGAAGGCGCGTTGGGCTTTTTCCGTCCGCATCCCGGCTATCTCAGAGCCGCTACGGAGGCCTGACCCATGAACCCGCGCGCCTATCCCGTAACTGTCCATGACGGTGATCTCATCAACGAGCTGGTGCGGAGCCACATTCCGCTGGCTCGAAAAATCGCTTGGCAAATCCACGGCCGTGTCCGCGACTTGCTCGACATCGACGATATGATTCAAATCGGTATGACGGCGCTGATTGAAGCCGCACATCGGTTCAAAGATACAGGGGAAGCCACTTTCGGTTCGTATGCTTCAATCCGGGTAAGAGGTGCTCTGGTAGATCACATTCGCAACAATTTAAGCCTGACACGAACCGCTGTCACCCACCGCGACCAAATCGCTGCGGCCCGACGCGCGATTACAGCGGAAGGCGGGGACGGGACAGATCTGGCCCAGGTCGCCCTCAAGCTGAACATTAGCGTGGCCGAACTGCACGGTTGGAACGATCAAATCAATCGTGTCGCCGACAAATCGCTCGACGAGATCTATGATGACCACTCCGTGTGGTTTGCCGATACAAGCCATTCGCCCGAAAGCGCATTGCTTACTGTAGAAACACGGGAACAACTCGTTGAAGCTTTGAAAAAACTTTCCGAACGCGACGCGCTTGTTCTGCAGCTCTATTACGTGGAAGAGTTGAACCTCGAAGAAATCGCTGAAACGCTTTCCGTTTCCATCGGCCGCGTGTCCCAGATCAAAAAAGCGGCGATTGCCGAACTCAGGAAGTGGATGACGGAGGAGCAATCCGCTCCACCCCGTCATGTGGCAGATATGCGTCCATCAAACCGATCTTGATCGAATGCTTGATTTCGGCGAGAATTTGTTCGATCAAATCTCGCGTTGTCACGCCCAAGACCAGTTCCTGATCGCCCTTTTTTGTCAACGGCAGAAGGCGCCCTTCCCACTCGACGGAAATAATCGCAAGCCCATCTTGCATGCGTACGATGTGATGGCTGTCGCGCCACTGACCAGGAATAAAAACCTCGGTCAGTTTTCCCGTTTCCGGATCAATCCGTTTTTCAACATAGGAATAATCAGCCGGATTGCAGAAATACCGCCAATAATCGTCGATCAGGTTAATCAACTGGGCGCGCATATCGACCAAGGGACGCGGAACGGTCACGACCGAACGCGACTTCGCCTTAAAGCTTGCAAGTAATTTTGGGCTGATCATGAGAGACAAACGCGTAATTTTTGAGAAAAACCGAACCTACTTCTAACGATAACATCCCTTACGGGCAATTGCTTCTCTGATGTGGTCGTGTTTTTTACCCCTATAATCTTGGCACGGTACTTGCTGAACATGGCTAGACTCATCACCCGCGAAGCCAATTAAAATTGGTCGAGTGCGATCAAATTGGGATTTTTTGAACCATGTTCTCCTTACCGCTTGCGGGCCTTTCCGCCGCTTCTCAGCAGTTAAGCGCCATCTCGAACAACTTGGCCAATGCTGGCACGACCGGCTTTAAAAAATCATCGGCGAATTTCGCGGACATCATGACATCTGACACATCCAGCGTGATCGACTCGAGCGTTGGCAAGGGCGTTTCGACGCTTGGAATGGTCAGAAACACCCAGCAGGGCTCGATGGAACAAACGTCGAGCAGCCTCGATGTGGCCATTCAGGGCGAAGGCTATATGGTTTTCAGCACTGTTCCCGCCAGCCAGAGCACCGGCACGGGAGCGTCCTCCTCTAACATTGCATACTCGCGGGCCGGCCATTTGACCCTCAATTCAGACGGCTATCTTGTTGACGACGGTGGCGCACCGGTGATGGGCAATGCCGCTCTTCCGGGAACGACCCTGCAAAACCCCAATCTCCAGCCCATCAATGTTTTAAAGGCGGTCGGCAACGACCCGTCAAAGGTCGGCTCCATCACGATCGATCCCAACGGTCTCGTCTCCGTTATGGATCCATCCGGCGGCAATGCCATTCCCGTTTCCTATGTTGCGATCGCCCGTTTTGAAAATGAAAACGGTCTCCAGGCGATGGGTGGCAACAAATTTTTACCGGGTACGAATTCGGGCGCACCGCAATTTGGCGCTGGTGGAAAGGACGCCTTCGGCACGTTTGCGCAAGGAAGCCTCGAAAATTCCAATGTGAGCGTAACGTCCGAGTTGCTCAACATGATTTCAGCCCAGCAGGCCTACAACGCCAATTCGCGCGCCCTTCAAACCGGCAGCGACATGCTCAAGTCATTAACCGACCAGGTTACCTGACGCCTTAGCTAATTCTATTCCGGAGGATCAGACACCTTAAAACGGGAATCTCTCAAAAGCCCATTCAACCACGGACATAAAAGACAGAGACCAAAGTGGCCTTACTCGCTTCTGTCAGATCCCAAGGATCTGGCCCCGGCGGAGCGTTAACTATTTTTACTAGCGCAATTGCTGGACATATATTAAAGGTTGTAACCAGCGACGGTGCCGGGCAGAGGAGCCATGGCCGTTCGCGGGGAACGCCATGGCCATTACGAGCGCTGATCTTGCCCTACAGCCTTCGCAACGATACTTGCCGACGCTCACCGGAGCGCCGCGAATGTCGGGTGGGTATGACGAGGCCGAAACCGCACGCCCTGTTGCTGCGGCGGATGCGTCGGGCCAAGGAAGCTTCCATACAGGCGACTTGGCAGCGACTATTTTACCTTTTTCACCGGATTATCGGCGCCGTGGAACGGGGGCCAGTGGCGGCGGCGCCTATCGCTCGGCAGCCGGTCCCGATGACCCGCCAAGAACGATTTATAATCCCCGCGGCGCGCCATCAGACGCCGTCCCTGCGCTTTCAAAACTGGAAGCACGGATCGCTTTCGAACCCATTTTCATGCAACACTATGCATCGACACTGTATGCATTGGTTTCGCGCATCCCCGCAACCTTGGCTGAACGGCGGCAGGCATACGACCTTCTCGCCTGATAAAAGGTGAGATCGTCATGACCCAGACCGAATTCTTGAACGCCATTCGCGAACTCTTAAAAGAATATGGCGGCTACACCCTAGAGGGGCCTGATTGGGCTGGCGACGTTATCTTGCGCCGCCAAATGGATGGCGAAGAAAAGCGTCGACGCGGCGCTGGGCAATTCGCATCAGCACTTCGCCAAATCATGGGCCAGGACGGCAAGAATACCCCCCCTCCCGGTTATCTTTGATCATCAAAGATTATTTCCGTCACGTCTTGGAATTCTACCCGACTTACTTGGCACGATAGTTGCTAATATCTCTCCGAACCCGGTCAAACGGAACGAGAGAGATAGGCATGAACGCCATAGATCAATTTTTGAAACAGGATGGAACCGCACTGTCGTTGCGACAGAAGCGCGTCGACATTCTCGGCTCGAACATTGCCAATGCCGCAACGCCCCACTTCAAGGCCCGCGACATTGATTTCGCGTCTGCGTTTAAAAACGCAACGGACGGCGGCAATTTGAGAACAACCTCTGCACGGCACATTGAATTGGGTGGGTCAGCTGACACCACCGACGTCAAATACCGTGTCCCCGTCTCGCCATCCGTCGACGGCAACACCGTCGAACTCCATGTCGAGCAAGTGCAATTTGCCGAGAACGCTACGCAATATGAAGCGACGCTGCAGTTTTTAGGCGGCCGCATACAGACGCTTCGCAGCGCCATTAAGGGTGAATGATGAAAGCGCTAACGATTTTTGATGTGTCCGGACGGGCAATGGCCGCTCAGCAGGTCAGATTGAACACCGTTGCAAGTAACCTTGCCAACGTGATGTCGGTCTCGAACAGCCCTGACACGGTTTATAAGCCGATCAAGCCGGTCTTCGAAACCCAATACGGCAACGCCATGGGTAACTCGGGCATTGCGACGGTGGACACCGTCAACATCAGCGCGTCCCAGGCTCCCCCGGAGAAGCGTTACGAACCCAACCATCCGATGGCGGATAAAGACGGCTACATCTACGCCCCGCCCATCGATCAAAATGCCGAGATGGTCGACATGATCGAAACCTCTCGCCAGTACCAAAACAACATCGAGGTCCTCTCCACGGCGAAGACCCTCCTGCTCAAAACCATCAGTGTCGGCAAGTAAGTATAGGGAAAATCATTATGCCAACCGCTTCAACCACTCCTAACGCTGCCCAGCAAACGCTTGCCAACCTCCTTCAGCAAATTGGCGCGAAGCCTGCAGCGACCGCGAACGCTGCGCCTCCGCCAAAAACGACACTTGGTCAGAGCGACTTTCTGAAACTGATGACGGCCCAGATGCAGAATCAGGATCCGTTCCAGCCGCAGTCCAACACGGAAATGATTGCGCAGATGGCGCAGTTCTCAACCGTCACTGGTATCCAGCAGCTGAACACGACGGCGACGGGTATCCAGACGGATATCAATCAGAACCGCATCGCAACCGCTGCCAATTTCGTTGGCAAGACGGTACTGGTGCCGGGCAATACGGCATTGGCTGATTCAACCGGTGCGGTGAGCGGTGCGATTGATCTGCCAAGCAGCGCATCCGACGTCACCGTCAATATTTTACGCTCGACCGGCGTGGTTGCTAAAACAATTTCACTCGGCGCCAATCCGGCAGGCCTCGTTGGCTTCAGCTGGGACGGCAACGACGCGAAGGGCAATCCTGTCGGCGACAGCACCTACACGATCCAGGCGATCTCAAGCGTCGGCGGAACGTCGACGGCGGCCAACGTGGATGTTTACGGCCCGATCACATCGGCGAATGTGCCAACCGGAACGAACCCGCAGACCTTTACTGTTTCGGGTGCCGGCACGGTGAACCTCTCCGACATCAAAGCCATCAAATACTGATTTTTATCCTTTAACGATCGACGAATAAGGAAGGCACGAACCCATGTCATTCTATACCGCACTCACCGGCCTTAACGGTGCTCAGACCGACATTGCAACCATCTCGAACAATATCGCCAACGTTGGCACCACGGGCTTCAAACAGTCCCGTGTTCAATTCGGCGACATTTTCGCGACCTCTCCTTTGCAGAACGCCACCAGCGCGGTAGGTGAAGGTACGATTGTTAAGTCCATCCAGCAGGAATTCACCCAGGGCAGTATTCAGTCCTCGGCCAATACAACCGATCTCGCGATTTCAGGTCAGGGCTTTTTTGCTCTGAAGCCGAGCCTTACCTCGACACAAACCGTGTACAGCCGTAACGGCTCGTTCAGCGTCAACAGTGACCGATATATGGTCGACAACCAGGGCCAGTTTCTTCAGGTTTTCCCGGTGAACAGTGACGGATCGGCGACGTCGACGGACGCGGCCAGCGCAACCAATCTTCAGCTTCCGCTCAATTCCGGTCTACCTAAGGCAACAAGTGCGATCCAGCTGGGCATCAACCTTCCGGCCGCTGCGACGATTATTCCAAGCAGCTCCGCATATAATGTAAGCAACCCTTACGTTTTCAACAAAAATGACGCGTCCACTTACAATCAATCAACCTCGATCACAATTTACGATTCGCTCGGCAACCCGACCATCGCGACCATTTATTATGTGAAGACGAGCAACTCGACGAGCACCAACCCAACCAATAAATGGGCAACGCACGTTTACGTTGGTGATAAAGAGCTCAACCCGTCGTTGATTTCCGCGAAAACGGCTCAAGGCCAAACGCTGTATGTCAATAAATTTGGCCAGACGACGACCGATCCGACCCAGGCCGGCAACCCTAACTCGCGCGCCTTCGTGGCACTGGGCGCCAGCGACCCTGCCTTTATCGCAGGCCAGCCAAGCCCCCTCTATTATCAGGATCAGCAGCTCAACACGGCGTCGTCGACGCCAGCTTCGGTTGTCGGTGCCATCCAGAATTTGACCGGGTTCGATTTCGGATCGACCGATGCCAACACCGTCAACATTGTGACCGATCCTGCACTTTATGGCACAACCCATGAGGCAAACCCGCAGACCAACACCTCCACCTATTGGGGAACAGATATGTTCACCATCAGCGTGGATGGATCGACCCCGCAGTCCATCAGCATCAAAGCTGGCTCTTACACCGGCGAAAAATTAGCCGCCGAGTTAACACGTGCGGTTAATGCTAAATTTTCCGACGCAAACTCGTATCGGATCAACGACACCTACCGCGCAGCCGACGGCTCGGTCATCGCCGGCAATGACGTTTTCAATGTCAATTTGACAGGCACGAACGCCCTGGGTGCAACAACCGCTCTTTCCCCACCGCTGCAAATCGATTTGCTCGGTACGGCCGGTTCGACCGGTACGCCGCAAGTGAACGGCGTCCCGCAGCAACTTAACTATCGGGATCTAACCCAAACGCAGCTGATCGATTTGGCACAGACCAAAGTCAACGAGCAGCTGAATGCTCGCGCGTCCGAATTTGGCAAGCAGGCCGGTTGGGTCGACACCAATAACCCGCCGATTAAAGTTGGTTACGATGTTTCGAAGCGCGCATTGACGTTTAAAGTCGACCCGACGCAATTGGGTGCCGATGCAACGCTGCCGCAAAATCGCTACCAGGCCATCCAAGTCTTTAATCCGACGTCGTCGACAAACGATCTGGGAATTCCGAACCAGACGACAAGCAAGGCAGCGTCGATTGGCACGAGCACCCCATGGGTAGGGCAGGCAACGTTGCCTTCAGGCCCTCCGCTTACTCAGGTTTCCGACCAAAGAAATGGTATCAGCGTTACGTTCAACAAGAACTCGCGCCAGTTCCAATTCAGCTCGGGCACGACGGGTGAAGCTTCGCAGATCAAGGTTGGTCGTGCGACGCTTGCAACCGCCAATGACGTCGTTCCTCAAATCAGCAGTTATGATCTTTCGCATTTGACCCTCAAAGCTGGTCAAACCTTTAATTTGGAATCGCACGGCCAGTCTTTCACATTCATTGCTCCCGCTGACGTCAGCCCAACGGCTACCGTCACGACGTCACCGTCAAATGATCCAACGATCACGCCGGGGGCTCTGGGACCGATCACGCCCGAGCAGCTCATCGCTGATCTGAGGCAGGCTCTACCGGTCAATTTCCCGCCAACAGTTCGCAACCAAGCAGGAGCAACCGCGCAGCCTGAAATCCAGACGATTACACCGGGCGGCAATTTGCTGAATGGTGACGAATTCAACGTCAACATCGTGATCCAGCCCGCTGCGACGAATACAACGGCCAGCCAGTCCGTTCTCCTTCCGACGGTGACGCTGAACTGTAACCCTACCGACAGCGCCGCGATCCGGATGCAGGCTCTCAAAAACCAAATCAATGCTTCAATCACAGCCTATGGTGCGGCCAACAGCATCACGGCATTGCCATCTGTCGCACTTTCGCCCGATCAGATATCGCTCGTCATTACCTATCCGAATGGTTACGTCTCAAGCTTGGCGTCGATTGCTCAAAGTGTTCGCGGTTCGGACATCGGGCAGACACCGATCGACATGGCTCCTGCCACGATCACGACCTCACCAACGGTCACAGTATTGACCGGCGATTCAAAGACCCAAGAAATTCAATCAACGTCCTTTGAGCCATCCCAGCTCAACACGTCGATGCAGGTCAATGCGGGTGATCAATATTTGGTTTCGATCCCAAAATCCGACGGCTCCGTTATTACAAAGCAAGTAACCGTTGGAGCGGTCGCCTTCGGCTCAAATGGCCTGGGCGAATTGGCAACGGCTTTGAACGCAACCTTCGGGCCGAACGGTTTAACGGGATTTAGCGCGACAGGTAATAATCTGACGCTGACCTATCCAACCGGAGCTGTCACCGGAAAATTCTCGATCTCCCAGTTTGGTGTCGGTAACACCACCGGCGGCGTCACGACGACACAAACGGTCAATCAAGGCAATATCGGGCCTATCTCCATCGGCTCCGACGGCAACGGCCATATGCTCGTTCAGGGTAGTCCAACCGGATCGCCCTTCAGCTTGAACGTTCTGTCAGGCGGTGTCGTTTTGTCAGAAGAGCCTCAGGGTGCATCAAAATCACAAAACGGCATCGAAATCGGTCAGGCACTTGGACAGCCGACGAACAGCGCCGCAATGTTTTCCGGTTCAAACGCTATCTTGGGAATTGGTGTAGGGGCGCCTACCGTGACCTCCGTAGCAGGAACCGGTCTACCTTCGGCACCTGCAAGCGCCATTGGTGCAACTGCAACCCAACCGATGAACCAGACCTTCATCTTGAACGATAGCATCGGTGAAAACCAGATGACGTTCACGATCGACGGCATAACGGGTTCGATCACGCTACCGGATCAAGCGTTTACCGGTGATACCCTTGCTGCGGCCATCCAGACCCGGATCAATGAAATTCAGGATCCGACGACGGGACGGGTTGTATCGGGAGCGACCGTTAAATACGATTCGACCAATAACCGCCTGATGTTCTATTCAGGAACGACTGGTGCAACCTCTCAGTTCAACGTTGTGGGTGCCGCCAATTTGGGTATCGAAAGCGTTAAAACGGTGGCTGGTAAAGTGCCGCAAATTACGACACCGACACAGGCCGTGGATGCCAACCAGAACCCGCTCTATGTTGACGCCAGCGGCAATATCACGACCGTCGCTCCGTCCACTGCCGCACAAGCTTGGGCTCCTCTTTACCTTACACCCGGCGAACTAACCTTTAACTCCAGTGGTAAACTGGTTTCGCCGTCGCAGGGCGTGGTCTACTCGCCTTTCAACCCAGGTAACGGTGCCAACCCACTTAATCTGAACGTCAACTACGGTGTGGCTTCAACCCAATACAACCAACCCTTCTCGGTTCTGTCGCTCCAGCAGGACGGTTTTACATCCGGCCAGTTGAATGGTCTGACCATTGACGCGTCTGGGACCGTTAGAGCCAACTACACCAATGGCCAGACCCAAGCGCTTGGAAAAATCATCCTTGCCAACTTTGCTAACCCAAACGGTCTGAAGCAGGTGGGTAACTCTGACTATGTTTCATCGTCCAATTCCGGAACGGCGGTTCTAGGTCAGGGTGGTTCAAATGGCTTCGGCTCGATCCAGTCGGGTGCGCTCGAAACCTCCAACGTGGATATCACGCAGGAACTGGTCACACTGATCACGGCGCAGCAAAACTTCCAAGCGAACTCGAAAGTGATCGAGACGGAATCGAAGCTGACCGACAAGATCATCCAAATCCAGGGATAATGACTTCAGCGAGCTGGGGAGGCCTTCATTGAGGCCTCCCCTTTTCACGCTCGTTTGATCCATTTGAACTGAAATTTCGACATTTTTGCGTTTTGAAATCATAAATTTTCGATTTTCGTATTCATTATCCAAAAAAAATCATCCGTTTACCTCGATCGCATCGATTGGCACGTCCCTTGCTAGATAGGCACTGGGTGTCGTGTTTTTGGCACCTCGTGAACTCTCTAGAGAGACGAGGAAAGACCATGGATCGGATTGGACAGGTAGCGGTAAACACGATGCGTCTTCTGACGGATAATCAGAAGATCACGTCGTCGAACCTCGCCAATTTGAACACGACGGGTTTTAGAAAAGATATTCTTATGAATATCAATTCAAGTTACCTGCGCGATAATAACTCGTTAGAAGACCGGGTTATTGCAAACCGCGGGAACCCCGGCGTCGATACGACGACATCCAATTTGGTCAACACCGACCAGCCCCTCGACATCGCGGTTGACGGACCAGGCTTTATCGTCGGCACAACGCCAACGGGCGAAAAAGTCATGACCCGCCGCGGCGATATGAAAATTGCCGTCGATGGCAAGCTGCGTAACGGCGACGGCCTCGTGATCCAAGGTGGCGGAGCCGATATCACCGTCCCGCCTTACGAAAAAATTTCCATCGGCAAAGATGGCACCATCTCCTACAAGCCGCTTGGCTCGGAAGGAAACACGATGGTTCCGCTCAGCCGAATTGATTTGGTCTCGACCCCTGCGAGCAATGTCGTGCGCGGTCTCGATAGCTTCCTGCGGACCAAAACAGCCCAATTCCCGACCGTCGACGCGACCGTCAAAATCGCATCGAATACGCTCGAAAACAGCAACGTGAATTCAGTCGATTCACTCGTGGAGCTTATTCAAAATCAACGGTCTTACGAAACCCAGATCAAACTGATCTCGACTGCCAAAGAACTCGACACCGAAACCGCCAAACTCATGCGGTCCTCATAAACACAAACCTATCGAAAACTTTTAAACGCGTGATTGGAATAGAACATGCCTGATGCATTAAACGTAGCAAAGACAGGTCTCAACGCCCAGCAGGAGCGGATGAGTGTGATCTCGAACAATCTCGCCAACGTCAATACCGTTGGCTTTAAACGCGATCGCGCCAATTTTGAGACCTTGCTCTATCAAGATCTCAATCAAAGTGGTGCGCAGACCTCGCAGAACACACAATCTCCAACGGGTCTTTCGATCGGAACCGGCGTGCGCATCGTTTCGTCTGAGAAGCTTTATAGCCAAGGCAATGTGATCAATACCGACAACTCGTTGGATATGAACATCAGCGGTGACGGCTTTTTCCAGGTTTTGATGCCGGATGGTCAGATGGCCTACACCCGCGCAGGCAATTTTTCGAAGAGTTCAACCGGCCAATTGGTGTCGGCTAACGGCTATCCCGTCGAGCCGGCGATTACCATTCCGGCCAATGCGCAGTCGATCTCTATTTCGCGCGACGGTATTGTATCGGTCAGCGTTCCGGGACAAGCAGCGGCAACCGTGGTGGGCAACCTCCAGATTGCTACATTCCCGAACAATGGCGGTTTGAAACCCGTTGGACAAAATCTGGCGATGGCAACGGGGGCCTCTGGCGCCCCTGTTATCGGAACGCCCGGCCTTGCCGGAGCGGGCTCGCTTCAGCAGGGTTCGTTGGAATCCTCGAACGTCAACGTCGTCGAAGAGCTCGTCAACATGATTGAGGCGCAGCGTGCCTATGAGGTCAACTCAAAAGCCATCAGCGCCGTCGACAGCATGCAAAAATTCCTGACGCAAAATACCTGATAGGGAACCTTGATCATGAACACCAAATCTTCCGTTCTTTTGTTCGTCGCTTTAGCCGCTGCGGGTTGCTCGGCTGGTCGCGAAGAAAAAGTCTCCGCAAGCTATCAGGCCGATTACGACAAAGTCGTATCCGTCCATGATAAGACCGTTGACGGGGCAATTTACTCCTCGGCGCAGCCTGGCTTCTTTGTAGCAGACAGGAGAGCCCACGCGGTCGGTGATGTCATTACCATTACGTTGGCCGAGACCACCCAAGCGTCCAAGTCGACCGACGGTACCATTAGTCGGAAGGGAACCACGGCAGCGACCTTGCCGCCGATTATTTCCGGCCCCCTCAGCATTCTTGGCCTGACCAATAGCGGTGTCACCAGCAGCGGCGCCTTAGACAGCAGCGCGACGCAGAGTTACGCCGGCAAGGGCGTTGCTGATCAAAGCAATAGCCTGACCGGCACCCTTACGGCGATGGTCACGCGCGTCTACGAGAACGGGAACATGTGGGTCGAGGGCCAGAAAAGCCTGACCCTCAACCAGGGTGAGGAATATATCCGCGTCAGCGGCCTCGTTCGCCCAGAAGATATCGCCGCCGGAAATCTCGTAAGCTCGGGACGCATCGCGCAGGCGCAGATCAGCTACACCGGATCGGGTGACTTGGCCGATGCCGCCAAGCAAAACTGGTACGGCAAATTATTCGGCTGGGCTTCCCCGCTCTAATTCCATCATCGCTTGAAAAGGCCAACCCCATGTTGAAAAAGATCGCCCTCTTCGTTGCCTTCAGCCATTTCATGGCTTCGTCGAGCGCGATCGCCCAACAAGCGGCGGCCGCCGACCCTGTCCAAAAACAGGCGGCTTTGACGACAAACGAGCAACTCACCCAGCCGACCGTCACCGTTCCGTCAGAACGCATTAAAGACGTGGCAAGCGTTGCCGGTGTTCGGTCGAACCAATTGGTCGGCTACGGCATCGTCGTCGGCCTCAACGGAACCGGTGACGGTAACGTAGCTGCCACCTTGCAAAGCATGCAGAGCATGGTCGCTCGCTTCGGTATGAATATTGACCCCGGCTCTTTGAGCGCCAAAAATGCGGCAGCCGTGATGGTTACCGCCGATCTTCCTGCGTTCTCGAAACCCGGTCAAAAAATCGATATTACCGTAGCCACCATCGGAGCAGCGAAAAGCCTTGTTGGCGGTACCCTGCTCATGACCCCGCTGGTCGGCGCCGACAACGAGACCTACGCGATGGCGCAGGGCAATCTGGCGGTTGGCGGCCTCGGTGTTTCGGGCGCCAATGGCTCGAGCGTCACGGTCAATGTCCCAACCGTTGGTCGCATTCCCGGCGGCGCGACCGTTGAGCGCACGGTTGCGACCCCGTTCGATACGATGCCAGCGCTGATGCTGAACCTCAATACACCTGATTTCTCGACCGCACAGCGTGTCGTCAAGGCGATTGATTCCGTCATGGGAGCGGGCACCGCTTCGGCACTTGATGCGGCAACGGTCCAGGTCGCAGCACCCCGCGATATCAATCAGCGGGTATCGTTTATGGCAGCTGTTCAAGACATCAAAGTCGATCAGGCAGCGCCTCCCGCCCGCGTCATTGTGAATTCGCGAACCGGAACAATTGTCATCGGCGATGGCGTCTTTCTTACACCCGCCGCCGTATCGCATGGCAGCATGACCGTTCGGATCACCGAGAGCCAGACCGTGACGGCTGGCCAAGGCGGTATCGCCACGGGCCAGGGCGCTGTTGCCCAAGGCGGAACAAATACAACAACCCAGAACAGCCAGGTCGACGTCAACCAAGCCAAAGTCAAAATGTTCATGTTCGCCCCGGGCGTGCAGCTCTCGAAGATTGTTGACGCGGTGAATTCGGTCGGCGCGTCGCCAAGCGATCTGGTGGCTATTCTTGAAGCATTGAAACAGGCTGGCGCTCTGCACGCCGACCTGATTGTCATCTGAGGAAATTGACCATGGCCATCTCACCTGTTGATGTCTCCAACCTGCCCTCCTTGTCGGCGAAATCGAAGGGGGCGAACGCTCTTACCCTCGACGACGCAAAGCGGGTCGGCACGAAGGCAACGCTCGGTCAGGCCGCGAAGGGCTTCGAAGCCCTCTTTGCGCAGACGATGCTGAAGCAAATGCATGAGTCAAAGCTGGATGACGGCATTCTCGACAGCGAGGAGCAGAAACCGTTTCAATCCATGCTCGATAATGCCTACGCCGACATTATGACCAAGCAAAGTAAATTTGGTATCGCGGATGCCATTACGAAGGCCTTTTCGGGCCAACTCGGCACCGCGTCGGGACCCAATAAAGCTAAGATCAGCTAAGATTTAATCGGTTTAGGACGTGTGAAATGGCTGATATTTTAGGCATTGGTGGATCTGGATTGAGTGCCTATAGGCAGTCTCTCGAGACCATTGGCAATAATATCACAAACGCCAATACAGAAGGGTATGTCCGTCGTCATACCACGCTTCAAGGCGTTGGCACGGCCAATGAAACGATCACCTCAAAAAATACCGGATCAGGAAGCGGCGTAGCCGTCGAATTCGTCACACGCTCGACGGATGATTTTGTGCAGGCGGAAGCGCGGCAGGCGACGTCAGCTGCGAGCCAGGCCAGTGCCTTATCCGATCGCCTGAATAATCTTCAGACGGCTCTCTTTTCAACCAATAGCGATCTCGGAACCGCCGTTCAAAAGTTCTACAGCACCGTTCAAGATTTTGCGACCCAACCGACATCGATTCCAGTCCGGACGACGATGCTCCAGTCAGCCGATATGTTGGCGTCGCGCTTCAATTCCCAGGCGGCGACACTGAGCCAAGAAGGCCAATCGACCCTGTCCGATTTGAAGGGCACGTTAGACCAAGCCAACACTCTGACCTCGCAGCTCGATGGCATTAACAAAAAAATCAACAGCTTAAGGGGTAATGCGGGCGCGACGAACGATCTGCTGGATCAGCGGGACCGGGTTGTGAACCAAATCGTCAATCTGATGGGCGTAAGCATTCAAACGCTGCCATCCGGTGCCGTAAACCTCTTCATGGGCAGCGGAACAGGCGGACCCGAGGTTGTGGGCCCTGACGGTGCAAAAACACTCAGTGCATCGCGTGAGAATGGCGATACTGGCCCGATCCACATCGTGATGGACCCCTACGGATTAGCCGTTCCGATCCCGACCATAAGTGGTGGATCGGCCGGCGGTATTTTGGCATTTGACGATCAGGTCACCGCCTGTACCAACCAGTTGAACTCCCTTGCAACGGGTCTAAGCACGGCGCTCAATGAGCAGCACATGAAGGGTGTTGATCTGAACGGCAACCCTGGCCAACCTCTATTCTCAACCAATAATCTCAACATTACCGTCCCAAATACCAATCGGGGAACGGCGAGCGCAACGCTGGGTGTGACCGACCCAAGCAAGATTGGTTCGGGCAACTACACCGCCGTTTACATTGCGAATTCATCCAACTGGGTCGTAACGAATACGGTGACCAAAGAGCAGGTTGTCGGACAAAATGCCGTGTCGATTGATGGTATGCATTTGAGTTTCGCCGGCAAACCGGTTGACGGAGATGGTTTTCAATTTTCGCCGCTGACAAACGCCGCAGCCGGTATGCATGTCCTCATTCAAGATCCCAATCAGTTGGCTGGCGCGCTTCCGCAGTTGGCGCAAAGCGGTTCGGCCAATTCGGGTTCGGGCGCTATCACGTTGGCAAACGCGGTCACGCCAGTGCCGGGCCCTGCGATCCCGAAGCTTAACGATATATTCACCCAATCACAGTCGCCATCGGCGGCGCTCGGCATTCAAAACAATGGTGTTGTTGCGTCAATTCCGTCGGGCTCAACCAATGTTACCCTTTCGTCGCTGTCGACTATTTCAGCCGCGACCTTTCACTTAGATCCCAATGCCTTGATGACTAAAGCTCCGGCCAGTCTCACGCTGACGATAAACGGTTCGCCGCAATCGATTGCGCTGTTCTCCCAAGGCGTCCCGTCTGCCGCCCAGTCAAAAAACGACCCGATGACGCAGGTCGTGGACGAGATCAACCGGTCACTCGATAAGGCGCAACTCTCCAACCAATTATTTGCGAGCGAGGACAACGGCATCATCTCGATCAACGCTCTGGGATCGAATGTTGTTCAAGCGGCAACCATTCAAAACGACAACAAAACGTTTTCGGCTTCCGGCCAGATTGAAGTGCCAGCACCGGCATCCGACATTGAAATTCTGACAGCGGAAGGTCAGCAACTGGCAGGCAAGACGCTTGCCGGTTCGGACTTGTCCAAATTAATGACGACGGCTAACGGATTTTCGAGCCAAGCCTATTACTCGCAAGTACCGAGCACTACACCCTATCGGGGCGTCGTGATCGCGACCTCAACATCGGCGATCCATCAGGTAACGACGACCACCGGTTCGATGCAGTCGTCGACGGTATCGATCAATGCCACACCTAAAACGGATAGTCCTTACGTTTCTGGAAACTCTTCAGCCCATGCCGGAGCGGTATATTCCCTTTCCGTTGCCGGACTTTCTGCCATAAGGTTGGCCGGTAGTGCGATTGTAGGTCAGGGATCCCAAGCGATAGCGGCTGCTTTTGCATCCAAAATCTCGGCCGAAAAGCCTCAGACGGTGATTACTGGGCAACCTTTCACGCTGTCTCCTTCCGACGGCGTCTCCAATACGTCGTTCTCGCTCGCGATTAATGGCACCACCTATCCGGTAAGTTTCCAGCGTGCGACTTTGCCGGATGGTACTCTTTTGCCGACGGGTACCTTCAAGGTGCAAGGCAATCCCGACATCAAAATTTCCTTGACCGACTTGATGCCGGCCACGACGGACCCCCAGCTGACGGCGTCTGTTTCCCTATCCGTCTCGATTCCGCAATCGTCGACGACAGCGGCCCCCACCATCAGCTTTTCGGGCGCAGGCACAACGGCTTTGGGAATCGACGGATCGGTCAACCAAAATCTGATTGCGACGCAACCGCGACAAGTCGATGCAGACGGCAACCCTGTAGACCAGACGTTAAGTCTTCTGGCAGGATCCCCGCCCGCCCCGCTTGAGCTTACCATTCAGGGGACATCGGGAAGTCAGGACAATATCAGTTGGTCGACGAACAGCGACGGCAACCTCGTCATCACTTCGCCCCTGACATCGCCTGCCTTGTCGTTCAACACGAACACAATCGCAGCGCGCGACTCTGCCGTCGCTCTCGGATTCTTGGGCACCGACCTCACGGTCACGCAAATTGGCGCCAATCTGCAAATCAGTTCAACCGTGACCGACCGTCCGTCGACAGAAACCTTGACGGATACCAGCGGAAGCGTTTCCCGCATTGGTCAGAGCATAACGATTGCGGGCCCCGTCCCTGAAGATCTGATCATCGCCACCAATGGCGAGGCGGGAGCCGTGCGTCAATTAACGGCCCAATATCAGCCCGACGCAAAGCGGGTTAATCCGACGATGCCGGATGTCAATGTGACCGTTACGGCACCGGGAAAACTTACAATTACGGATGCGGCAACCGGCAGCGTCCTCGCCACCCGCGCCTACACAACCGGAATGCCCATCAGCTACATGGGTTCAAGTTTTCAAATTGATGGAAATGCAGCAGTTGGCGATACGTTCAATATTTCAACCGATTTGAACCGGCCAAACGATAACCGAAACGGTCTTGCTCTCGCGAGCCTTCAAACGTCGAATATTTTTGGCCCCGGGTCGAGCACGTTTCAAGACATCTATGAAAACGAAATTGGCAAAGTGGGAGCCGCAGCTCAGGCGGCCAGTACCAATGCTTCGGCGACTAAAACGCTCTCTGACGACCTGAATGCCGCCTACTCGTCGGCAACCGGTGTCAACATGGATACCGAAGCAACCGACCTTATTAAAATCCAGCAGGCCTATCAGGCCTGCGCTCAAATTGTGTCTACGGCGCGCGACATGTTTCGCACTCTGCTCACGTCCCTAGGAGGTTAATCATCATGCAAATTAGCTCAAGCCAATTTTACCAATCCCAAGTTACGAGCATGAGCACGTTGCAAAACCGTATTGGCCAATTGCAGCAAGAGATCTCGACGGGTAAGCAACTCACGCAGCCCTCTGATGATCCTTCGGGCTTTGTGAAGGTCGCGCAATTAACCCAGACCCAAGCCAGTCTTACCCAATTCAACAAGAATATTGACGTCGCCAATCAACGGCTGACCCAAACCGACACCGTTCTTGCGCAGGCCGTCAATGTTACAACGCGCCTCCAAGAGCTCGCGATCCAAGGGGCCAACGACACCAACAGCCTGGCTTCACGCAAGGCAATAGCGGCGGAAATGAACCAGATTTCATCCCAATTGGTATCCTTGGGCAACTCGGTCGACAGCAACGGCGCGCCCATTTTTGCGGGTTATAAAACGAGCGGCGATGCGTTTACGACCCTTTCGGACGGGTCGGTTCAATATAATGGCGATAGCGGACGCAACGAAGTGGCGATTGCACGCGGCGTGTCAACGCCGACAACAAGCAGCGGCCTGGAAGTTTTCATGCAGATCCCTCAAGCCCAACTCAATCAGCAGATTGTTGGCTCGAAGCCACTTGCAACTGTCACCTATCCCCAGACCTTGGAGGTCCAGTCAGGACGCACACCTGTTACCCTCACAATATCCGGCACATCGGGATCGGATCAGGCTTCGGGTATTTCGTGGTCGACGAATTCCAACGGGCAGACGGTCTTATCATCAGCCTCGTCAACGTCACCCGTGTCGGTAATCGCCACGACGCCGGACGGCCTTGCGGGCGCTCAAGCACTCGGGTTCCTCGATAGCAGTTCGAGTGCCATCTATACGAACATCCCTGCTTCGACATCGACGATCAGTTCAACATCCATTTTCTCGATGATCCAAAAAGCCGTCGACGAGTTGAATGCCGGCCAGCCTTGCTCATCAAGCGTTGCTGATTTCAAAAATGCCGGTGCGCATCTTTCGACCTATCAGACCATTTGCGGATCGCGATTACAAAAAGTGACCGGCATCCAGCAGGCCAATCAAACCGCCATTCAAAGCGCTCAGCAGACCCAATCCGGCATTCAGGACACTGACATCGCAAGCGCTGCGACCGAGTTAAGCCAAAAAGAACTCAGTCTTACGGCATCGGAAACAAGCTTTGCCAAAATTTCCCAGATGTCGCTGTTCAATTACATCAAGTAAAAGAAACAGGCGGAGTCGGCGGCGTTGCGGGAGCGGCGGCAGCGGTCTGAGACGGGTTGGCCGGATCTTGGGGAGGCTCATTTTCCGGCCGTTCGGCAAAATTAGCGGCAAGATAGGCCGCCCTGATCACCGGAATTCGTTCGAGAATATCGGGCCAGTCGAGATCAAACGGGGCACCCATCCATTGGCGGTTGCTCACCAACGTCGAATTAATCGTCCTGATCCGCTTCCTCGCATTATCGACAAAGGTCAACTCTTCCGTCGAAAGAGACTTTGAAGCACGCCCTTGCACCGACATCTCAAGGGCGTTGAGCGGATCGATCACCGTCGAACGTTCAGAACGAAGAGCGAGCGACTGCTGCTCCAGCATTTCGGCCTGGCGGATTTCACGTAGCCGGTCCTGGATTTCACGATATTGCGCATTTTGCTGAACTTGTTGCACGGCGACAATGACAACGAGCAACAAGACCAGCGTACCCAAAACACCAATCGAAAAGAAACTATCCATCACTTTTGCCTCTCACACCGAACCACCGGATAGAACGACCAGACCTGTAATACAATCCAATTTTAAAAAAAATGGTACGATAATTGCTAATCTTTATTTGGTAGTCTTAGTGAGGGCATTCCCGTGACCGTCAATAACGTATCCAACGCGAGTTCAAGCAGTTTTGACCCGATTTCGTCGGCCATCCATCAGGCTGCGTCGATAACAGGCGTCGATTTCAGCTTTCTCTTTAAACAGGCCAAAATCGAAAGTGGCTTGAATACGGATGCGAAAGCCGGCACCAGCTCGGCGTCGGGCTTGTTCCAGTTTACCAAGGGCACTTGGCTTAAAGTCGTAGCGGATCACGGCGCGGCAGCCGGGCTTCCGACCGAGGCGGCGGCTTTGAGTCGGGGCTCTGTTTCACCTGCCTATCAAAAGCAGATCCTCGATCTTCGAAACAATGCCGATATATCGGCCCAAATGGCTGCCCATTATGCGGTTGATAACGCTAAAGCGCTCAAAGCGCAGGGTATCAACGTTACCGGGCCCACCGATCTCTATTTGGCACATTTTCTCGGATCGGGCGGCGCGGCCAAGTTCCTGAACGGCCTTAAAAACAACCCCGATGCACCCGCCGCGAATGCGCTGCCGGATGCCGCCGGAGCGAATAAATCGATCTTCTATTCCAACGGAAAGTCAAAATCATTTTCGGATATTTATCAACATTTCGCCAAATCCTTTGACGGCGATCGGGCCCCAACGCCTAAATCCGTCCAAATCGCCGAAGTTGTTCTGGCGAACGCTATGCCAAAAACGACCGAAGCGCAGATTTCGAAGATCGTGGTCAATCTTCCAAAAAGCGCCGATCAGCAGACTGCGTTTAAGCAAACGCTCGAAAAAAATGGCTTTGAAAAGCTAAAAGTCCGCTTACCTTCGCCGGAACAGCCAAAAACCGCTTTAAACGTCAAGCGCGCGCCAGTGCCTTCGGCTCCGCCCGTGGTGGCCGATACTACAAGCACGGTACCAAACGGGGAAAAGCCACCCGTTGCGCTCGACAAATTGGCCAAGTTCCTCGACGGAGCGAGCAAGTGGTACGTCACGCCGGACCAAGCGCCCTCGCATGAGCAGAAACTTCTGGTCCACCAAAATGCCCACGGACAAACCAACGCCGGCAACGACCCGTCTTAAGCGGCTAAGGGCTTAGTTAATCCTCGTCCGATAACGGTAACTCGACGGCGATATGTTCCTGAAGCAAATGATCCGCATCGGTTTGATGGACGAGCACAATCGTACCGACGGGCAAAATCTGGTCCTCAAGCAAGCCCTCTTTCACCAAGCGCATCCGTCTCCGGTCGTCATGCAGATGGCTCGAAGAGACGGGAGCGTTCTGATCCAATTCGGATAATTCAAACTTTGGCTGTTCTTTGCGGAGGCTTGGTTCGGCAATCTCGAAGGTGACGGGCTGTTGGGCTAATTCATCCGGTAAAGCCTCGACAATAATGTCGGTCTTGGCTGCAATCGCGGCATCAACCTGTTCAATGTTGTCGGTGTCTTGAACGTCGCGATCTAAATCGTCGGCTTCCGGTTCGATTTTCGTCAGCATTTGACCCATCGCATACCAAATGCGCAGCAATTGAACCCGTTCTGCCAAATCGTCCACTTGGTCGCTATCAATCAGCGTACGAATTTGGTCGATATAGCCCCGTACCTGAACAGGATCGGTCGATTTAAAGTCTACGGCGCGCAAGGCCTCAATCAGACTCTCACCCTTTGTCATCATTTTCGGTACTCGATCCCGTTACAAACGCCCGATTTAAGCATCTCTACCATTGATCCTGCAAAAGATTTTATTTTCGCGAGAATGAATCGCGATTGTCGCTAAAGAAAAATCTCTGACACCCGTTTTCTTAAATATCCAGCCCAAAGCGACCAGAATGACTGGCCGGTCAAGCTGTAACGCAGAGTTTCCACCACAGTCGGATTGATCGACACGATCATTCGATAGTCTCAAAAACCGGAGAATATAAATGACCGTTATCAATACCAACGTTGCAGCGCTCCGCGCTCAAGCCGCCAACGTCGCGAACTCGACGTTGCTCAGCACCTCGATGCAGCGCCTTTCGACCGGCCTTCGCATCAACAGCGCCCAAGACGACGCTGCCGGCCTCGCCATCACCAACCGGATGACCGCTCAGGTCAACGGCCTCAACCAGGCAGTCAAGAATGCCAATGACGGTCTTTCGCTCGTTGCAACCGGCGAAGGCGCCCTCACCCAGACCACCGCTGTGCTTCAGCGTATGCGGGAATTGGCCGTTCAATCGTCGAACGACACGAACAGCGCCGGCGACCGTCAGTATCTGAACTCGGAAATGACGCAGTTGAAGGCTCAGATCGACAGCATTGCTTCGCAGACCAACTTCAACGGCCAGACGATTCTGGACGGAAGCTTCACCAACAAGCAACTGCAGGTTGGCGCAAACGCTGGCGAAACGATGACCATGAACATCAACAGCGCTTCGTCTTCTTCGATCGGCGTCTACCAAGCCAAAGAAGAAACCTTGGG
>Ga0114964_10000127_pt1 | contig 56631 bp, 88 predicted proteins | sample C_131016_MF_Meta_FD_92638 | JGI IMG/M metagenome (GOLD analysis project Ga0114964, IMG submission 92638) | Freshwater microbial communities from Lake Croche, Canada to study carbon cycling - C_131016_MF_MetaG | ecosystem: Environmental > Aquatic > Freshwater > Lake | place: Lake Croche, Canada... | reverse complement strand
AGGATTAGGTAATGTACTAGGAATATTTAATGTTATAAATTTATTTCTATATAAATTATTAATTCTATTATTAGCATTAAAATCTTGTACACCAGAACTTGTATATTTAGAAGAAGATATGTTTCTTGAAATAGAAGGATTTAATACTGTACTTGGTACTGAACTGTTTGTAATTTTTGCAAAACTATTATAAAAAGCATGACTGTTAAATTGAAATACATAATCTCTAAAAGGAATAATTTTATACATTATATCTAAAAATGTATCAAGTCCTTCAAAAAAATAAAATATTCCAGTAGATACCATATTTGCTAAATTAGCAATATATGTAATTGTACGAAGATCACTTGTAGGTGAAGGTATTGATGAACTTGTAGCATCTGAAATATTTGTTGCTAAACCTCCAAATGCACTACCTGGACCTCCTTCAGTACTTGAAGTATTAATAATATCATAATTAAGATCAGGATCACGTAATACTACAAAACCAACATACATGTCACCAGGTATATCTTCACCACCAGCAAAAGTAAATTTCTTTATAGAACCTGAATTTATTGTAGTTTTACCCATCATAGAAATAAGTGCTATACCAGTTGCAACAAGAAATGAATATACAAATGCTGCATTAGAAAGTAATTTTTCTCTAGGATGTTTAAATGGTACAGTATATTCACCTTTCATTAATCCTTGTTCTTCAGTATATATTTTAGAATATATGCCAGCACCCAAGTAAGGTTTAACAAAATTTGTTTCAGGTGCATGAAAACTAAAGAAATTTTTTGTAGGTGTAACACCATTTAAAAAGGGATCAGAAGTTGTTAAATCATTATAAGGATAATTTTGCATTAATCCTGTTGAAGTAGAACCTTGTATACTAAAAGAAAGCATGTTATTAAACATACCTTTTGCAATTATACTTCTATTACCTTCTCTTGAACCTCTAAGTATTTCATAACCAGCAATAGACTGAATAACATTACCAGCATTATCTACAGGTGGTTGTATATTACTAAACTGTACACCTAATATATTTATAAAATTACCAGTAGTATCATGTATGTGTGTAGTTTCATTTGAAGGCATCTTATGATGTCTTATTGGTTGACCACAAAGATTACCCCATATCTGAGGTTTATCTGCAGGATAACAGTTACCAGTATTACCAGAACTGCATGAGTTTCCACTACCATCACCTGATTCCCAGTATCCCATATTACCTTTTTGAAGTATTTTTCCACCATCAGGTAATGTAGCAGGATAACTAAAAGCTGTAGAAGTATCATAGACTTGCCAAACTTTATTTGATGCAGGATTAACAATATCTGGATTTGTTGGTGGTAAAGTTATAATATCATTTGGTAATGCAGCTCTACCTGGTATATGAAATGATGCAGATCTTGCACCTGTTTTATATATCCATCTAATAAAGAATGAATATACTTCATCACGCATATAACCTACCTTGTTACCTTTTTTCCAGTAATAATCAGCTGGATATTGTACAGAAACCCACTCTGTCTTTATTTGATTAGCAAGAGGTTGATAATTAAAATAAGGTTGTGTTGTAACGCTGGTTCTAATAAGGTATCCATTAAGCGTAAACATTTTTTTACTCTTTTCATATATCTGTGATTTTAAAGGAATTACATTTAAAGGTATAGTTTGTAAACTTTCAAGATATAAGTCTAAATGAACATTAGATTGCATAGTACTATAGTTACCTATCTTTTTTGCAACAGTTTGCTGATTGATAACTGATATTACAACAAGTTCATATTCATCAAAGTTTAAATCAAGATTTGTAATTTTAATATCAATAGAACCACCTATACCTGTATGATCCCATATACCTTGAGGTTGAGATGGTGTAGCATAGTCAGTAAGTTTAATACCATTATGTGAGTAAGCTATAGTAGCTTGATAACTACCATTTTGTAATTGACCAGCACCAATAGATGTGCTAACTGTAATACAAGGTTGTTGTACTAAAGGATGTAATCTAAGTTCTTCACAATCTAATTGTGTAGTATAGTTTTTAGTTACACATCCATTAACAATAGTTTCTGTGTATTTATAAGGAATGTTATCCAGATTCATAGTTCTATCTGGATTATTATTATCTGCCCAGTATACTGAATAAGTACAATCTGCATTATACTTAACAGCACCTGTAATCATATACTTAGTATTAAATCCTAAACATGGATCATTTACTGTTTTCTTATATGAACAATCTGCTTCATCAAATATACCTATTTCAGAACTAACATCATCAGTAGAAAAAACTACCCATTCTGTTTTATATTTATGTAATATACCAATAATTGTATATGGTGTTGAAGTACAATAAAGATTAGATTGTTCATTACCAATAACACCTTCATCTCCTTTATGTGATGTGTTTATAGCATTAATAGCATTAGTCCAAACCCCTTCAGGTACAAATAGTTCAGAGGTATCTTTTATCATACCTTTCATAAAACTATTAGTCTTTCCTGTACTACTGCTTTGAGAAGTACTATCTTGATTTTGTGTATTATCAGCCATTAGATATAATTCTTAAACATGTTGTAATAGTTATGATATTGAGCTTTTCTATTTACATCATGAAGTTTTCTCATTTCAGCAAAGTCAGGAGTATTAACAAATGACAATGCATTATTTCTAGCAACTCTTAATTGTGCATTCATTAGCTGTAAATGATTTTGTACTTGTTCTCCAGCTAACATTAAGTTTTCATATATACGTTGCTTTAATGCATACTCATAATACTCATTACAGTAAGGGTGATCAAGTACTAATAAGTTACCATCATCATCTTCCATAACAGATTGATAATTTAAATATACAGAACCTTCATCAAAGTTTACATGTAAGAAACCATTTTTTAAATATGCATCATAGTAATTACCTTTTTTAGAAGACATACCTGTAACAAAACTATCATCCATTCTGTCATCATATCTCTCTCTAGGTTCTGGTGATAATGATTGTGCTTTGTACATATGTAGTGGTACAGGTTTTCTACTTTCCATTCTTCTACCATTTGTAGTATAATGAACTCTAGGTGTACCATCACCTGCACAATCAAGTAATGCAGGGCAAGATCCAGATCCTGTACCTACAGTATTTATCTTAGCACCTAATACAATAATTTTTGTATTTAAAATAGTTTGTACTGCTTCAGAATATATTCTAATATTATCCATATCCACAACAGTAACATCAAAATCTAATAAAGTACCATCAGTATTAAATACTTGTACTACTACATTAAGTGTATGTAAGTTATGATTAATAAGATTTATTCCTTGTGTAATATCTGAATATATAACTGATTGATTAACAAACCTTGGTTCTAAAAAGTTTTGAGCAAGTACAACTCCTTCAAGGATACCTTCACTATATGTTTTATTATAACTTGGTATTTCTGATACAAGTCTATCTTCACATACTAATGCAAAGTTTAATACATCCATATCTTCAGGTACTTTTCCTTTTCCTTTTTGTATATCAATAACTCTTGATTTTTGCATGTTAATTCTAAGACCTAAATCATAGTTTACACGCATTGCAACTTTAATAAGTTGTTGAGGATTGAGTAATCCTTCAAGATCCCATGAATATAAGTCAAGTTTAACACTATCCATAAGTTCATCAAAAGTTCTATATTTAGGTTCTGTTAATGCCATGATTATTAATTTACAATATTTTTATTATCTTGTGCTAAATCTTGTGGTACACTCATCATTGCACCTAGGTCTCTGATAACTGCTTGTTCAATTTCTGCATATAAATATTCAGGAATTGTAAACATAGTATCTTGTATATAAGTACAATCATCAGTAGGATCACAGTTATACTTACTAACATCACCTTCAAATAGACCTTCTATTCTTACTGCATCCCATTGTAAGTTTGGAAAATAAACATGTCCATCTATATACCAATAATATTTTTTATTATTATACTTAAATGTTTTTTGATTTACCATTTTTTGAAACACAGAAGGGTATATAGGAACTAACTCTTCAGAAAGGTCTATAGACATTACTGATCTAAAAATAGGTCCAAAATGACCTTCAAATGTTCTAGGGATTTTTACTTTAGTACGCTTAAATGTACAACCTGAAGTAATACAGTGGCATTGTGATTCTGCTCTATCAATATCAATAAGCTCTACAAAATTTAACACTTGAAATACACTGTTAAATTTCATTATTTTATTTTGAATATCCTGTCTTCTAATAAGCATTTTAGCATGCTTCATTACCATAGAGTATAAAAATCTATCAGTAAGAAACGCATCTTGTTTTACTGCTTTGATCTGATTACGTACTCTTGATAAAACTTCACCTATTGGTACCATAGTATTTATATATCAAATTCATTATACTCTTGTAAAAGGTTTTCTCCTTGTTCTTTTCTATCAAGTTTAAACTTATCACTATAATAAGCTTTTGATATTTTTATATAAGGATCTACCTCTACATACTTTTTCCAGTTTTCTGGATATGTAGCACTTACAGTTCTACTAAAATCTCTAGTAGCATTAAATGCCCACAACTCATGATTTTTAAACTTATACTTATTAGCAAAAGTTGTAAAAAATATCTTTGCTATATGTTGGTCACTTTCCCAGTTTCTATGCTTAATCTTTTGCATATATTCTAAACTAGTTTTCATGTCCATGTTATATCTTTTCTTAGGAGCAGAACATGTTCCTATAAACATATGTCCTATTTGTAAAGGTAACTCAACACCATCTCTTACATTAATTACTGTTTTCCATATGTTCTCATTAAAAGTATGTATAATATTTTTTATATCATTATCAGATAAGTTATCATATTGAGGAAACTTTAATCTGAAACTCTTTATAAAATCTACTGTTAATGTTCCAAAACTTGTCTTTCTAAATCTTGGTGCATTAAGGTCTGGTTTGTTTATACTATTCATACAGTTTACATTAAGAATTTACTAAAAATTATGTACATATTAAAAGATTTTTGATACTATCTTATACAGTATATACAAATTCAGATATAAGACCTTTTTTGCTTTCATGTATATGTATGATTGCAGCTCTTTGATTTCCAGTCCATTTATTATGGTAATGCCAGTAATCAGATGAAGTAAGTGCAGGAATAATCCTTGTAATAAAACCTTGTTCTTCATTTTCAGTTATAACTTCTTTTGTTTTTCTACCATGGTAATGACCTGTATATAATATTCTATGTTTTGAATTTCCCCATTCTTTAGGAAAATCTGTTGCAAAAACTAAAGGATTATTTTTAGAAGATACATCACCATGCTCTAATGCAATCATGTTAGTACCATATGTAATAACTTTTCTTTCTTTATATTCTGTATTAAAAGTTATTTCAGGAGTAAGTTTAAATACTTGAGATACTGCATGTATCAAATGAAAAGAAGATAATCTATCATGATTACCAGGAATAAATACTACTTCAAGATTATCACAAAAATGTTTTATCTTACCTATTGCTAAACATATTGCATCAAATGCTTTCATATATGCTTTAGTAGCTGTTTCAGAATTATCTACAGGAGTTCCTTTTGTAGTAGTACCATCAAAGGTATCCATGTTAAGAGTATCAGATCCAATTATAAATACTATTTTTTCAAGATTATAATTAGCATATGCTTTTCCTATTAAATAACATATTGCTTTATCCATTACTTCACCTATGTTTTCATTACCTGGTTTACCAAAGTGTAAATCTTGTAAAGAAATAACCCCACATACTTTTTCTGAAGCTGAATCATTTAAGTATTTGGGGTTTATTTTATCATAGATAGGTAGTTCATAATTTGCTAACTGTTCTATAAATGATCTTTGTACTATTTGTTCTTGTGGAAGTTTTGTTACTAATGCTGATACTAACCATTTTTTATTTTGTTCTTTGTTCCAGAATTGTGATAACTTCCATTTGGTTGTATCTATACCTAAGAGTTTAATTATTTCATCAGGTGTTTTAGGTTCTGTACTTGATATACCTGTAATCTTACTTGTACCTGTATCAAGATTTTGATGTACTTCAGTTACTTTAGATTCTTGAACATCTTGCTTAATTAAATTTTTATCAATATTTGCAAAAAAAAGATCATCCATTGTTTCATCATCAGACATATTCTTAATAATTTCTAATGTTCTTTTCTTAATAAACATATAATCATGAAGTGATAATTGTAGTCTAGTAGCTTCTTCTTGATTTGACTTTTTTCTTGTTAGTCCTTGGTAGACTAGTTTGCTAATTAATCTCATAGTTAAGTATTTAGAGTTGTACAAATGTAATGAAAAATTTTATAAAAAAACATCCCCTGCATGACAGCAAGGGAAGTTCCTCAGAAAATGGAAAACCAACAAACCATTTCTGATAATATGTTACATAAAATAAGAAGCAATTGTTTTAACTATTGGTGTAGATTCACTACTATCTCTAAACAAATATGTACTATAATTTATAGTACCATCTGCTTCAAGTACATAATAACCATTATGATTATCTGTTGCTCCTAAATAATGATTAATAGCACCACCAAATAATATTTTATTGTTTGATAAAACTTTTATTTCTAAACCACTTTTACGTAATGCAACAGTATCTGAAGGATTAAAGGTATCAGTATCTCTAGCAAAAGTTCCATCTACTCCACCAGTTAAAGTAATTTTTACTAATGCATTTACAATTATACCATTATACATTGGAAAATTTCCAGCTACTAATAATCCTTCATTTGATCCATCATTATGATATACTATTTTTTCCATAGTTATTCCAGAACCACCTCCATAAATATTTCTTTCTAAAGAAAATAAAACTTTATTCCATCCTCTATTAGTGGTACCAGTTCCAGTATAAGGATTATTTAAAAATCCTGTTCCTGAATCAAATTCTCCTGATGAAGCTTTATCACCATTGTTTTTAATTTTTACAATATGATTTGCAGCTTGATCATCATATGTAGAAAATCCACCTACAGCATATATATCATTACTTGAATCAATATAAATACTTTTTACTACTGAAGGAGGTGGTGTTAAATAAATTGGATCTGCTTGATAAGTAGAAAAACTTTTATTACTAGGATTATATGTTGTATCTAAAGAACCAGTAGAATTTAATCTAACTATATTACTTACTGTTGGAAATGTTCCTGTATTAGTACTATAACTATTAAACATTCCAGCTACAACAATTTTTTTATTACCATCTATTTGAATATCATAAACTCCAGTATTTATATCATTACGATATGAAGTACTAGTTATTCCTCCAGGTCCTAATAAACTAAAACTAGGATCTATTAGACCAGTAGTTGCATTTAAACAAATTAAATTACTTGAACATGGTGCATTTTTATATGAATCAAAATGACCACCAACATAAAGTCTATTTAGAGTTTTATCATATTTTAATGCACGTATTAATCCAGGTTGTGAATTTGTAGCTGTAACTGCTAAAAAACCTGTTCCTCCAATAAATGAAGATATATCAGTAGTTTGAAAACTAAAGTTTATTTCACTTAAATATGTTCCTGTTACAGGTGCACATTTTAATTTAAATAATCCACCTGAACTACCATTTGTAAGATTGTTTAATGTAATATTTGTTGGTGAACCACCTATAACAATTCCATCATCTGTAAGTTCATTTGTCCAAAAATAAGGAAAACTTTGAGCAAGTTGAGCTGTACCAACAATAGCAGGTGTTGTTTGAGTAACACTACCATTTGTACTATTAATTTTAAATATATTGTTAACACTAGCATTATTATTTTTAAAAACTCCAGCTATAAAATTTATTGTACTACCATTACATAACTGAGGAGGAGGAGGACATGCAGGTGCAGTATATGGTCCAAAAGCAAGCTGAGAGTCTGATGATAATGTTGGACAATTAGTAGTAATTGTACCTGAATAAATTGCACCACAAATATATTGTGTACTTATTGTTATTGGAGAAGTTGTACTTGTAACTGTTGTATAGCTACTACCTCCATTAGTTGTATATGAAACTGAATATGATGTTGAACCAGATACAGGTGTAAATGATACTATTATACTTGTACCTGAAACTGATACTGTAGCAGGTGCTCCTGGAGGTAAACAATATGGAGGAGTTCCACAAGTTCTACTTTCAGTAGTTGGACAAGGTGTACCATTTCCTGAAGCTGGTGTAGTTACTATATAAGTTCTTGTTTGTGAACCACTTGAGTCACAAGTACTCCATGCTCCCCATGTACCTGAGCAATTTACATCTGCTGGTTGTGTACATACACCATAAGATGTTAATAACAACTTAGGATTTGAAGTTTCTGTATTTGTCCAGTTATTACTTAAAGGATAATAAAGACCTGCTGTACTTAAAGTACTCATAGTTACAAAAGCACCACCATTTAAACTTGATTGAAACACCCAGTTTGGAGATATATATTTTACTATAAAACTATAATTATTTGAATCTGGTGTGCTAATATTAAAAATATATTCAGGAAAACCATTAGCATCTAAATATGCTGCAGCAACATTTCTATAATAAATAAATACTCTACCATAAACTAATATTGTTATTTTAAAACATATGTTTGCAGTAGGACATGGTAAGAATTGTGATGAAATAAGATCTCCTGTACTCCAAGTTTGATCTATGTTATTTGATATAGGATAATCAGCACCACCATTATTTAATGTAGCACTACCAGTACCAACAACACCAAGTGTATCACTTATGTACCATAAATTATTTGAAGAGTTAAACCAAACATTTTTTGTATGTCCACAAAGTGTAAATTGATAATTTGGTTTTCCATTATAATAACAACTTCCTGTTCCAATAACTTGTGTACTGTTTAAACCTGTTTCACAAATATAACTACCAAAAGTAAAACATATTGGTTGTATAACAAATGTTCTAGTTTCACTAGTTGGTCCACACTCAGTACCACCATGTAAAGGAGGAGTAATAATTGTTTTAGTACGTGTTTGTGTACATGTTGCTATATTACTACCATCAACTGTACATGTACAAGATCCCCATGCTGACCAATTACTTAGTACACAATTCTGAGGTAATACAACACAGCATCCACATGATTGAACAGCAGTTTGAAATATCTGAAGTATTTCACTTACCATCATACCTGATATAATACCTAAACATGGTATATCTTCTCCTGTATATTCAACACATGATAAATCATAATGATCTCCACATTGACCATATAAGTTAGGTAATGGTAATGGAGTTACTGGAGATGGACATGGTGAACAATCTGAACAATTATTATTTGGATACATACTGTTATTATTTTATTATTACCACCAGTTTTTAAAACCTTGATATGTACCTACCCATACATTACCACCTTGACAATATGATACAAATCCACCTAATATAGATATTGCATTAAAAAAACTAGTTTTACTTGCATTATCAAATAATTCTATTTTAGCAACAATAGCACATAGTATACTATCTCCATTAAATGTACCATATTCATGTATACCATCAGGATATATATCAAAATTGTGCTCCGTATCTGACCAAAAATATTTTTGTACTAAATCATTATATGCAGATGAACAATCATTAAAACTATTACAACATACTGTTGAATTATAATCATTACTTTGATTAATTACATTATCATTTAATAATCTTTTAAGATTGTTAGAATCATAATTTTCACAACAATTTTTAGGAAAATAAGTTTCTAACATTCTAGAAAGATCATTTAATAATGTTGTACCATCTTTATTATATATAGGTCCAATATATGAAAATGATCCACAATCAGAACAACAATAAGTATCAGTTGTACCTATTTGATAAAAAGGATGTGCAGCAAATAATTCTACAAAAGCAGCTGAAGGATTATCATTATGTAATGATATGATATAATCAATATAATCTAATATGGGGTTTTTTGTACAAGCCATTGTTATGTTTTTTTAAATTTTATATTATTACATTACTTATATAATCAGTTATTGTTTGAAAACCACTAATTACTATATTACCTTTTTTTAAGTCACAGTGTAAAGCTAACCCATAACCATATATTACTTCCATAATATTTGTAATTTGTGATGTTGTAAATAAATCTGTAAATATTACATTAAGATCACATATAGCTGATATATTATTTATACCACCATATTCAAATATTGTATCAGTTGTTAAAGCTGGTATAGTATCTCCTAATGTTGGATCAAACTTAGTTAATAATGTAGTTGCACAATTTTTATATTTAGTCCAACAGTTTACACAAGGTGTTTCTATATCATCTGGGAGTGTAGTATAATATTCTTTTACATAATCATGTAATGTAGTACTACATCCTAATACATATATATATTCATCAGGACAACAATATTGACATTTTTTAACAATTAAACCATTATTTAAAAATTGTCTAAAAACTTCTTTAAAAATTATTGTATTATCTGCTGCATATAAAGCATCAAAAATAGATTTAAATCTTTCAAAGAATAATTTAAATGGATTAATACATTTTGATTTAGTACAACATGCACAAATATTTGTTGCAAGTGTTTGAATAACACTATTAAGATTTGTATCTGTAGGAATGTTAAAACAAGTTAATGCTGGACCTGTATAGTTTACACAAGCAGCATCATATATTTCTTCACAATTAGTACCAACACATGTTGGTGGTGTTGGAGGAGTAGGAGGAGTTACTGGTGGACAACAGTTGTTGCAACCACATCCTGCATTACAATTTGGATTTGTACAAGACATATTTTTTATTTTTTATTATTAACAAATTGTTATTGAATCAATTATTGCTGATATATAATCTGTTGATACACCACAATGTAAATCTTTAGTTACTGTAGTACAGGTTGCTGTACCACAATTAGTATATGTAAGACTATGATAAGCATATGTACCATGATTTGCACCATTTGGTATTGGAATAACTACATCATCATATACAGGTCCATAGAAGGCACAACTATTAACTTCATATCTTATTGTAACATTAATAGGAGATCCTGTTGCATTTGTAACTGGTGTGCCTGTAGTAGCATTAGTAAGTGTAACTGTAGTTATTTTATTTGATTCTGTATAACTTACAGGACTACCACTTTCAACACAAAACATTGTAGAAGGTGCTGCTGTATCTTCTGTTACTTTAATTTTATAAAGTATTGTAGGAACTATTAAGTTACTAATAACTCTAGCACCATTAGATTCTCCACAACTATAGATTGAATGCAAATAAACAACATAGTTTTGACCAATAGTTAAAGATGTTGAAGGTATATTATATGTAAGGAATGATGTAGATAATGTTGCATCATGAACAGAAGGTCCTGTAGGAGCACTACCTGTCCATTGAAATACTTCTACTCTATATCCTATAGGAGCTTCAATACCTGAGTAACTTGGTGCTGTCCAAGTAATTGTAGAAAAAGTTGTACCTATTGTAGTTACAGTTAAGTTTTCTGGTACAGCTAATACACAAGGTGGTACTACTGGAATAGAAAAATATGAAACAAGTTCATTACGCATGTCACACATTGTTAACCACATATTAGATATAGAATCAGCAACAGTTCTTGGAGTTTCTACCCATCCAGATAAATCACCCATAGTATTTGCTGAATTAGATAATTGTGGTGCAGTACTTAAACTAGCACATTGTCTATTTATTGCTGAAACTAATAATGTTGATATACCAACTGTACCAAGTAATTCACAAAAAGAACTTTCTAAATTTACAAAAGCATCTTGAATTAATAAACTTGTACCTGGTGTAGGCGCGCTTGCACATTGTGAAGTTACATATATCTCATATGTATAATTGTTTAAGTTATCTACAGCTGCTTCTAAAGAAATAAGTCTTGAATTAAAACTATCTAAAGTAGAATTTATATTTGAAATATCAGTTAAAATTGTACATATAACTGATGCTAAATAAGCTGCATACTCTGTAACAGGTAATGCTGTAACAACATCACCATCTTGATTAAAATATAAACAACTTGGTAATGATACTATAGGATCAGATGTTGTAGAACCTCCTGGTCTATTTGTATTATTAGCACTAGTACCATGAGCATCTATATAACATACTTTATTAATAATAGCTTGTAATGTTTCTAGTAATGTTCCTGGATTTTCTACACCTTGATCTACTAAACATGCAAACTCTAATGTTGTAACATCAAGTACATGTTCTGTAACATTACAAAGTAATTCTGCCAATTTAAATACAACTTGATCAACAGCATCTCCAGCACATAAGTTAATACAAGGAATATCTGGTCCTTGCCAAATAACACATGAAGTAGATATTTTAGGACAGTTATCTCTATTTGATCCAGGAGTTGATATTGGTGTTGCCATTATATTGTATTTATTTTTTCTTCAATTTTACTTAGTGTACAAAATCCAGGCATTACACAAGAACATGTTGCCATTTCTCTAGTACGTATAAGAAGATTTCTTAGATCATCTGCAAGTTCTTCATCAATAAGAGCAGAGCATGTCTTTAAACCATAACGCTTTCTCTTATAGTCAGCAAATACAGTTTCAGCAAATACTTCATTTATACGAATAAGAGCATCCATTTTACTTACTTTTTATTATTAATTAATTTTGATTCATATGCTGCAATACAATTTGTGCATACACTTGCACCATTAGATGCTGTTCTTTGTTGACAACCACAGCTTAAAGCAGTGTGGCAATTGTTACATTGTACCATTGGTTTTAATATTTAAAGGTTAATTATTACATGTTACGCAACACCCTGTTAAATACTTAGCTAGAAGTTTCTCAGCATAAACATACATATCATTTGCTTGAACAGGAGCATGACAATACTCTGCTTTAGCTTTTGCTGCATCAATATACATCTTAATATATCTTAAGTCATGCATTCTTTGATGTTGTTCAGCTGTAGGTTCACATGCTTGTAATTGAATTTTACATACCTCTCTATAGTAAGTATTCATTATATGAGTCACTCTTAAATGATAATACTGTACAAACACATGGTCATTAGGAGAAACACTATATCTGATTGTGTACAACCCATCAGGAAAAGTTCCAGGATCATCATTAGGATGAGTAATTCCTAAATCAGCTGTAGAAAAGTTTTTTACAAAACCTGGTTCTAAAACTGTTGGAGGAGTAAGAGTTGTATTATTTGTATAGTAAATTGGCATAGAAAATCCAGGTAAATATATATCTAACCTTGGACAATCTACCTCTAACCCTTCACCATATACAGATGCATCCCATATTCTTATTATATTTTCACAAGCTGTATCTGGTATATCTAATGCAAGTGTGTGTTTAATTGCCATAATTAATTCAGTATTAACATCATTACAATATGAATTTACAAAAAATTTTTATATAAAACAAAAAGAGGAGACAAATTAATGTCTCCTCTATAATGTTTATACAATTTACAGTATTATGGTAATAGTGTAAATGCTGTATTATAGTTAAGTGCAGATGTTAACCAAGAACCAATACCTGTTTCAAGAGCAGTTAAACGACCTACTGATTGAGGTACAAATAATCTGATTAAGTATTGATCACTATCCATCATTCCAGAAGGATTAGCTTTACGTGGTACACTATGTAAAATATTATAAGTGTAATATTTAGTAGCACGTGTTACCTCAGCAAATGGACTATAATCTAATACTTCTCTTAAACGTGGATCTTGGATCCATGGTTCTTGTTGGTATCTTTTAGCTAAGATTAACTCTCTAATAACAGTTTCACCAAATCCTCTACCTTGAAAAGCTTGTTGAGCTTCAGCAGGTGTGAAACATGCAGCTAAACATTGATTTCCTAATGGATCTAATGCTGTAACAGATGCATATATTTCAACTGGTTGATACTCTACATGATCCATTGGTCTGAAAGAACAATCTCCAAATGTAGTATCTACATAAGCTCCAACAATTTCTAAGAAAGAGTTTACAGTATCAGGAGCAGTAGCACCTGTTAGAGGAGTATAAGTAGCAGTTGTAATTGCTGTATATATTTTAGGAGTAATTGTAGTTGTAGTTACATTATTAATTGCAGTTGTACTTGCAGTATATAAGTTATCAGCAGCAACTAAAGCTACAGCACCTGAACCAGTAGCAGCACTATAAGAAGAAATTACATAAGCAGTAACTGGAGTAACAGAACTAATTGTAGCAGAAGCAACAGTTTGAGAAATGTTAACTGTAAATATTGAACCTGTACCACCACCACCAGAAACTCTAGATACAATAGTTGTACCAGCAGCAACACCTGTTCCAGTAAGAACTTGTCCTACAGAAAAGATTGTGTTAGTAGCAGTACCTACAGTAAATAAATTACCAGCAATAGATGAAGTAGTCGCAGATGTAGCAGTAGTTGGAGTAAACACAACTCTATTACCAGCAGTAATACCTGTTCTATCAGATACAGTTAATGCATTAGCAGCAGTAGCAGAAGCAGTAGCAGCAGCACCAGAAACTAAAACTTGATTCCATACAGTTCCTTGAACAAAATCTTTTACTGTTGGATATAAAGCTAATCTATCTGCCCATCCTAACAATACAACATTTGGATCTACATTATTGTTTGATGCATCACAACATCCTGTGTTAGCATCTAATGTAAAATAAGCATTGTGAGTTAAGAAACGTAAAGCAGGAGATCCTTTAATATCAATTCTTAATCTGTAAGTAGTGTTACAAGTAACGTTACATCCAGCTACAGCAGTGATTTGCTGAATATCCTGTACAGGAAGAGCAGGTTCAGATACAGTAAATGAACTAATGTACTTAGGATTAATACCTTTTGATTTCACTGATTCTTTGTAACCTCCATGAAAAGGTCCAACTTTATCTACAGTGTGAAAACTTCCTTGCGCTAAATAAGCTAAAGGAGTTGTTGTGTAAGACAAACCTGAAAGTGCAACTGACAAGTTTGAAGTTGCGTCAATCAAAGCAATTTGACCTGCAGTTAATGCAGATGACGCTGTACCAGCAGCAGTAATCAATGGACTACTTGTACCTGCTACAAATGCCTTTTGATAGGCGTGTGGAAAATAAGACATAATTTAAAATATTTAAGGTTAATAAAATTTTTATTTTAAAAATAACAGTTTGTATTTGATACTATTTATAGTAGACTTTACTAAATCAAGATCATTTACAATCTCTGAGTATGGCATAACTTGTTGCAATGATGTAACTTGTGTTGTCAATTCTCTCATATAAGATAATGATTCTTCTACACTATTCAAAGTTCTTGGAGCAAAATCTTCATATGTTAATAACTTTTCTGCAGCTCCTTGAAATCCTTCTGCTAAATCATCAGCATGTCCAGGCAATTCATCATATAATTCATTTAAAGCTTTATGTCCAGCAAAAGATCCTAATCCTGTGATTTTCAAATGCATTTTATGAATACTTGTTGCAGCATTCATTAGTTCAGAAACTAGAGCAGCAGTCTTAGCTTCTAAAGAATCACCACCTGATGATCCTTGTCTTTTTAGTTTATAACTATTACCTGTAAAGTCCATAATTAATTATTTTGTGTTGAGTTTTGTTTATTTCTTTGATATTGTGTCATCAATTCAACATCTCCTGCAAGTATTGCACATGTATCATCAATAATCATTTCTACAATATCATCTTTAAATTCACATGTAACATCTGTTAAAGATGAATTACCTGTTGAAGGATTTGTACAATTTAAAAATTGTATTTCTCTAGGTTTTCTATAATAGTTTAACACTGGTTGTGTAAGTTTAAATTCACCATTAGTGTATACTTTTATTCTATTACCTTGCATAGTACAAAAAGTTTCACCCCATGTAGTACTTGGTTGTCTAAAATTATCTATAAGAAGATTATCAACATCTGCAACTTCTGCAAGATATACAACCATTCTTCTAGGATCAGGACAACAACTTGCAATAGATTTTACAGCAAATCTTTTAAAATACAAATAATCAGCTGGTAATAATCCTGTTTGATAATAAACATCAAATTCAGTTAATACAACAGGATTTTGTAATGTGTCTGTAAGTAATAATTGTACATCATCAATATTCATTTTAGAAGATTCATCTCCTTCTTTAAATTGATTAGCACCATGTATTTGTCTACGTACCCATTCCAACTGTGCTTTATTGAAAGCTTCACTAACTTGCCAGCACTCTATGTTATCATAGTCTAAGCTAGCAAGTTTGTTTAAACGTTCTTTTATCTTTATTTGTAATAGATTATTTGTCATTTTTTAACATTTCCATTTTTTCAAAGCTAGTGCTTTTCTTGTTGGATCACCATTTGGTTTTTTCATAGGTCCTGGTACACCTGACATTCTTGCACAGAATGAATTTTTTCTTGGACCTCCTTCTGGTTGAGGAGCTTTAAGATGTGAACCAGGGTGACTTTTGTTATAAGAGTCTCTACCTTTCTGGTTTAATCCACCAGAAGGAGATTTACCTTCTTTTTTCTGCCATGCTTGAGTCTTTGCCATTAGTCTTCTATTTTATATACTTTTTTAGCTTTATCAAAACCTTCTTCAAAAGCTTTTTTTATTTGTTCCCATATCTCATATTTAGAGATATGATCACCAATTTCCATTTTGTATTTAGTAGAGTCTGCATATTCAGCAGCTAATCCCCACTTATTTATTTTTTTAACTTCTTCTTGCATTCCTATTTATTTCTTAGATGTTTTTTTAGAACCTGCAATTTTATCAGCAAAAGTTATCTTATTCTTTGGTGGTGCCAAAGCAGCAAACTTTTTTTGTGCTGGTGTTGTTGGAGTTTTACCTTTTGCCATGATAATTATTTTTTAGATTTTATCATTCCACCTTTTTTCATATAACCCATGCTAGTAGCAGCTTTTTTATCAGCAGCCATATCTTTTTTAGAACCTTCTTTACCATGTATTCCTTTAGCATCCATCTTCTTATCATAAGAAGATTTTTCATATGCTGCCATTCCTGTTTTCTTTTTCATTTTATTTCTTTTTAGAGTTAATTTTTTTTTCTTGTTTAATCATCTCAGTAGTAGGTTTCTTTCCAGAACCTTTATTAGCTCTAATGTTATCCCAAAGACCTCTTTGAGAAGTAGAACCATCTGTTCTTTTTATCATTTGCTTTGCCATGACTTAATGTTATTAGCAACCTCTTTTCATAGTACCACCCATTTTTTTAATATTAGGTGTAGCAATACTTTTAGAAGCTGGCACAATAGGTTGTGCTTTTTTTACTTGTTTTTTTGCAAATTTAGAATCTGCATCTAATTGTTTTTTATTGAATGACATAATATTATGTTTTAAGTTATACGTTCCAATATTTTTCAGTATTTGTTACAACATCTAAAAGAATGTCTTCATTCAAAGGATTCTTTAAGTATAACAAAATATCTGAAGGATTTTTACCTAACATTGATCCTGACTTCATGTGATAGATATTACCATCACCTCTTGTAGCAATCAATTTATAGAAATTAGCATCTTTAATTACTGCTCTTAATTTTAATGTTTCCATATCTAATGCAGAAACATCTAAGAATTTTTGTGCTGTTAAACGCTTATTTCTATCTTCAGTTTCACCACTAATAAACTTATCCATGTTATCATACAACACATCAAGTGGAGTAGATTTTTTGTATTGTGTTGAGTTTGCATCAATTACTTTACATACATAAAATAACTTGTTAGCATTTTTGTCAAACATTTTTTGTAACTCAGCAAAAGCTTTATTTTTAATTTTCTTAAGCTCAGTTTTAATAGAAGCAGTTTCTTCAAATCTATCTAAATAAAATTTATATCTAGGTGCTTCTTTTCTTGCATGCTCTAATGATTTAGCAACAATACTAAATCCTCCATGTTCAATTGCTCTCATCTTAATAAGATCATATGGATCATTTGGAGGATCCAAGTATACAGGATCATTACCAAATCTCATTACTATCTTACCCCAAAAGTCATCATTATCTGGTCTAAGTAATTTTACTTTGTTCCAAAAATCTGGATCATTAACATCAAGAACATTTGCAGCTAATTCTTTTTCAAGTTGTGCTACTGTATTTCTAATATCTTTTATTGCAGCTTCTCTTTCATCTGGAGGAAGATTTTTAATCTCAGGAGCAAATTCATTTAATCCTGTAATGTATCTTTTGATACCATTGTTCTCAAGACAAATAACTTGTTCTTCATGAAAGACTCCTTCAAATAACACCATCTGGTATTTTTCTAATCCCATGTTGTCATTAGTGTTGTCAATAAAAGGTCTAATTGTCAAAGAGCTGCTTCTTTTTAAAGACTGATGCTTGTCTATCATTGTAATTTCCATCTTTTGTAATTTAAGTTTTTTTCTTTTTCTCTGTTTTTGTAACTACTAGTTTAAAGCTCCTAAACCACGTCAAGGTTGTTACATCTTAGGAGTACCAGTATTTCTACTGGCTTTGTTGACACTGCCAACTTGGGGAGAGAGGAAATCTCTTTACTCAGTAATTGAGTATTATGCTTTTTTATATTTGCTAGGTGATACACTAACTTTAGCATTTTTTTGCATTGATTGAGGATTTGTTGCAGACTTAACAACAATTCCTTTTCCCATTGCACTTGTGTTTTTTGGACCAGATTGAGCAGATGTAGCTTTCTTAACTACAATGTTGTTGCCCATAGCTGCTTTGTTTTTTCCTTTCATGATTTCTTTTTTTATAATTTGCAAATACTAGGAGGATATTACACCTCCTAGTTTGCAAAGTTAATAAAGTTAATATTAGAATGAACCACCTGTAACAGGGTTTCTCATAACTATTTTCAACACTTTAGTAGGATCTTTAACCCAGATACTTGGCATAGTTTGAGTCATAAATACTCTATAACCATTAAAGTTTCCAGAAGATGCAAATCCTTGAGATCTACCCATATAGTCCATAGTACCATTTTGGTAGAACCATTTTAATTGATTATCCCAGCTTAATTTCAACAAGAAGATGTTGTCATTAGTATTATCTGTAATATCAAATACAATGAAGTTGTAAGATGATAATGGGTACCCATCAATGATAGGATTCTCAATATCATTTGTATGAACATTGTCAAATGCAGGATTCAACACAAACTTAACATTTGCCAAGAATGGAATTGTATAGCTTGTGAAAGCAAATCCAAAGTTCAAGTCCATTGCATTTTTACCAGAGATAGCACCAACACCAGACTGATCCATGTTAGCAATTAATCCTGTAGATCCACCAATAGTTCCAGAGAAAGCTTCATTTTTAATAGCTTGGTTAACCATTCTCATACCAGCCATACCTGTTTGAACTATGATTTGTCTATTTGGATCTGGTCCTTTAAATTCAACTTTACCATTATAGAAGTTAAAGATTTCAGATCTAAACAACTCTAAGTTAAAAGTTCCTTTGTTATAGATTCTCTTGTAAGAGTTATCTAATTGAGACCACAATCCAACTGATAATCTAATATCATCTGGACCATCTTGTTTAATTCTACCACCTTGTCCCCACATTAAGTAAGTCTCAATGTCATTAGCTACTTTAGATAAGTGAGCTGCTTCCAAGTTAGTAACAAATGATCTTGTCAAATTACCATTATCATATGATTTTTTGATCCATTCTTTACCCATAGACTTAACCATGTCATCAATCTTAGTGATTGAAGGATCTAAGTTTTTGTCAAATGATCTCCAGATTTCAGTTACAGGAACTGTACCATCTGCATTAAGACCACCTTTCATCATCATATCTGCTCTAGAAGAAATAGAATAGTGTACGTGAGCTTCAGCACCTCCAACAAAGTTGTAGTACTCTCTGAAACCATTCTGTAATTCTCCAATATCAGAAAATCTTTCACCATACTCTCCTCTTGCAGAACCTTTTCTGAAGAATTTAGTACCTGGTTTAAGATACTTTTTGTCTAATGTTGCAGTGTTGTTGTTGTTTACTAATTGTACTGTATAGATGAAACCATCTCCTGTAGGAAGAATATCCTCACTTGGTACAATGTAAAGCTCTAGACCTTTATATTTGTCATAAGTGATAATATCACCTGATCCAAATATACGTCTGTTAATTTTGATTTTGAAGTTTGTACCATCAGCACCTAATGCTGTTTGTGTAGGTTCAACATCTTCTACAATGTAAGGAAGATCTTGTACAATTGGTGTTTGCCATTTGTACTCTCCACGTGCATTGTCTACCATTATGGTGTTTTTACCACCAAAAGATGCCATCTGATAAAGAGGCATTTCTACCTTTTGCGTCATTGCCCATAAATCAACAGGTCCTAAATCCATAGGTTCTGAAGTCTTAAGCATATTTTGCAAATGGTATGAATCTACATGCGAGCTAACTTTATAAGTTGTATCTCGCAAAAAGAGACCATTGTTTAAAACTGGTGTGCTCATTGTTTAAATATAATTAAGGTTAATATTGTTATCTTTTAAATATGTTTGTTTGTCTTGCAATTTTTCTAGCAGCAGGTTTATTATCTTCATCTTCATCTCTTGTATAAGAAGAAATCTTTCTTGATTCTTCTGTTTTGAGTTTTCTAACTGTATCTGCAACTACTTTATTCTCAGCTTGTTTTCTTATATTTTCTTTATAATCTTCTGGATCAGAAAGTAACCATAATGTTTCAGCAATTAAATCATATCTTGGTTCTTTACCAAACTGATAATCTTCTAAAAGTTTACCTAACATATTTGTAGGTCTTCCTGTGATGCTTTCATACTTAACTGTTGTTAATTCATCCCATAAAAACTTTTGTCTTTTAGAATCTATTTTAACACCATTTAATTCTCCAGGTTTTAAAGTTTCATATATGTTTGACATATATGCTTCTTTTTTTGCTTGTTGTTGTTTTTTAAAAACATCTTGTTGAGCTAACTTAGCTTGTAACATTTCTTCTTGCAAATCATCTAACTTAGGTTTAAACTGATTTGCTTTTTTAGATAGGTTACCACCTTCTGCCCATTCTTGAATTTGATCTTCAATCAATTCTTGATCACCATTACCAAAACCTGTAGCTTGTAAATATTGTCTAACAATTATTTCTTGGTGTTCTGGTTCTCTTACATCTAAATCACGTACTTCTTCTACATGAGCTAATGCTCTAAATAAACTTTTTAAATCTTGTCCACCTTTAGCAACATACTCTGCAGCATATTGTAATTCTTCAGGTAAACTTTCAAAGAACTCTTTTGGAGTTTTTGCAGCAACTTCTTGTTTCAAATTATCCACATTAGCTGTCCACAATTCCTCAACATCTTTTTCTGATAAATTTCCTAAGTAATCATCAAGTGATTGTTTAGATTCATCATAATCATCAAAAGCAAACATTTCATTGTTCTCAATTCTTTTTTTCAAGAATGATACTAAACCACTTTTATCTGTTTTTGATCTACCACCTTTTTTCTTAGGTTCATCATCTTCATCAAGATCCTCACCTGTTTTAAGAGTAGTATCTAATTCATCAAGAGCTGCTTCTGCATCAACTTTATTTTCATCATTATCTGATTTATCTAAAAAATCAAGATTTGCTGGTTTGCTATTTGCACTAAATAAATTTGGTTTATCACCTTCTTCATCTGATGTAACAACACTGTCTGCTCCTGGCATTGGTAAAAAGTCATCAATATTATCAATAACTACATCTTCTACCTGCGATTTGTTTTCTGTACTCATGTTTTTGTATTAAATTGTTTCTAATTCTTCTTCATATATAATCTACCAAATAAATCTTAAAGATTTAGTTTAGTATATATTTTATTTTTACATTTATGACACTATAAAGCTATGACTGTTTTTTGTCATATTTATTTTTATTTGTTACTGCAATTTGAACTTGTTTATTAGCAATATTTTCTCTTGTTTGTAACTCTTGAAGTTTTAAATTATTAGCTATTTGTGTATTTGATTGTTTATTAATTTCTTGTTGTTTTTTAAAATTAATATTTTGATTAGCTATATTTTTTTTATCAAGATACTCTAAGGTATCAATATAATCTGATTGTTGATTAGCATTAACATCTTGTGTACCAGTTGCAACAGCTGCTCTAATTTCTGCAATACGTTCATCAGATTCTCTATTAAGTTGATTTTGTTCAGCATCAAATCTTTGTTTAGATTCTTGTCTTTCAGTTTCAGCTTGCTCTTGCATTTCAATCTCTTGTTGTTTAGCTTTTTGTTCTTGCTCACGTTGTGCATTAGCTTTTTCTTCAACAGCTTTAAGAGTATGAGTAATTTCTGCAAGTGAATCAGCTTTAATAAGATTACCTAAATCATAAATAGATGCACCAGCTGTGTTATTAGATAATGCAAGAGATCTAATCTTTTCTGTAATTTCACGTTGATTTACTTTAGTAGATGTAAATACATTTAATTCTCTAGCAAGTAAATCTGTACCATTAATTTGAAAGTTTATTTTTTCATCAAGAGATGTTATATATTGTAATCTTACACTAGGTTTATTACTGTGATAATACTGTGCTAAGTCTGTACGCATCTGGTGTACCCTTGGCATTAAGTATTCTGAGTGATTTACAAAGTACATTTCTGTTTGTGAGTAACTTGCATTTATTGCTTGTTCTACACCTGTTGCAGTTTCTTGACTTAATGTTTGTCCTATACGTTGAGGTGTAATACCTATAACTTCAAATGCTTGTTGTTTAAAATAATTAGACAACTGTATTCTAGACATTAATCTTTGTGTTTGTTCTAAGTTAAGAACTTGATAATGTTGGAAGTTTAATGCATTCTCAGTATTTGTAATAGATGTATCAAGAGGTAACATTTGAAAATCTTTCATTGCAACATATGCTTTAGCAAGATTGTTTTTACCCCAGTCTTCACCCATTGAGTGACGTGGTAAAGAGTTTTGATCTAGCATAATAACTGTACCTAACTCATCAACAAGTATATCAGCAATCTGATTATTAGTAAGATTATATCCAATTTGAAATGGTTTCATCTTATCTACTAATGCTCTTGATGTAGTATTTCTATCATGGAATACAGATCCTTCAACAGGAAGTTTACAACCATACAAAGAATTATCACCTTTAAATTGAAACTTAAGTGGTTCAACATTTAAGTATAAAGGTTTGAATCCCATGTTATCATTATTACCATAGAAAGAAGGTCTATTAGGACCAATCTTTACACCACCCCATACTTGGTTAATCCATATCCAATCTATATGATCACCATATACTAAGTTATCTTTTGTTTTACCTTTAACAACAGTGTTATCATATAAAGGTTTATCAGTTACTTTATAATTCTCATCTACAATAGTTTGATGCATCATACCATTTTCATCAATCTTTGTAAGATGTCCAAGCATTCTTTGTGATTTCCAATAAGCTGTAGTAACACGTAATAGAGAATAGTTACTAAAGTCCATTAAATCTTCAGACTCATTTAATATTCTATATATAATATCATCACCTGTATTAAGTACTGCATCTCTATGTGCAATAAACTGACGCATACCTAATGAAGGTCCTTCAACATTCCAATCATGAGATCTTGTAGAATCATAGAATGATCCATCATTTTGCACACCTGGTAAAGCATAACCTGCAGATTTTACAGGATATATTGCTTCAAGTTGTTGCATCTGATCTTTATCCATCATATAACCATATCTATCTATAATATCAGATATAGTCATTAAGTCTAATCTACCAACCCAGTTAGATTGAGATACATATCTTGCTTCAGGAGATTTATGATAAAAGGTAAGTACAGGATTCCATACTTCAATATCATAGTCATCTTCATTTAATTTAAAATGCCAGAACTCTCTATCAGTAATAAGCATATCTCTAAATGCCATATTCTCAAGTTCTTTCATATAAAATCTTTCAGTATCTACAGCATGTTGATGACTTGCCCATTGCTCAACCATAGATCTATAATCTTTTTTAAAGAATTGCTCAATTTGAGGTAAAGTTTTTATATTCTCAGGAGACATCATTTGTTGAGCTTGTTGTGCTTGCTGAGGATCTTGAGGATTAAGTCCCATCTTTGCAATATTCTCTTGCATGAGCTTTTCTCCATAGCTTACTAAAGTCTCTTCAATCATCTCACGTTTCTTATCAAGCATCTCATTAAATGATATATCATCTACTGCTCTATAAGTAATTTTATCATTTCTTTTAGCAAACTCTCCTGTAAGTATATTTATAACATTAGGTATAATAGGAAAGAATTTTAACTCAAATGCAGATATGTCTTCTTTTGTAAGAGTATCAATAAGTTCTGCATATTCATTATCTTCTTCTACTATATAATCTGTTTTATCAATAATACCATTTGCTAATTTATAATTTTTTAAAAGTCTTCTTGCATTACGTCTAATCTGTTTAAGACCTTGCATCTCTAACCAATCAAGATTCCATGCTCCCCACTGTTCATTTTTTTGAGAAGAAAGTAAAAATTGAATAGGTTGTGTAAGAGTACCCATTCTATTATACTCAGTAGTAGCTCCTGCTTTAAGTTGTAATGCATTATATAATTTTGGCATGACTTGTTTATTTTAAATTTTTAAATGGATTGCGTGGTTTCCTCATTGTAGCATGTTGATTAGTATGTGTATTACTTCCCATATGTCTAAAAGGACTCACTTTTAATTTAGCATAAATATTTGATTTTTGCAAATTATCATCTTCTCTTTCAGTGCGTTTAGTGTACCCTCTATTTGACTCTTGAACTTTTGCAAATGCCACCATTGCACAAAATGCAACAAGTCTATCCACATTAAGTCCATCTCTATATGCTTGCATTTCTTTAAGTAACATAATATCAGGTATACGCTCTACACCATAAGTAGTTTTTACAATAGTACCATCAGGTTTTGTTTCATGATCCAACTCTTCTTCTATAAATTGCTGTGCATAAGATATAAGATTACCTTTAAATAAAGTACCAACATTTCTCCAACCATATTCTTGAAATACATTAGCATTACTTTGTAACTCTTTTAAAAATAATATTTGACTTTTAGGTACTAAATATTTTTGTTTTCTTTTAGCAATCATGTACTGAATAAATAATGATATATTATTTTCTACAACAGTCCAAGCATTATACCATTCAATAATTAATTCTAGTCTTTCATGAGTTTTATTAAGGTCATCAAACCTTCCACACCATGCAGCAACAATACCATCTCTTTCAATTGAAGATTCTATTGTACCATCTGCTTTATGTTTTGTTACTTCTTGTGAACTTTTATATACATAAATAGAACATAGTGAGTCACTTGTAGTTGTCTTTCCTTCTGCAACTGGATCTATTGATGCATAATACTGACCAAATTGAGGATCTTTAATTGGTCTTTCCCATACTACTAAAACACCTTCTTTATTTTCTGTTTTAGGAGATATAGGAAATTCTGATATAGGTATTCTACTAGAATTTTTAACTGTAATTTCACCAGTTTCTTTTCTAGATAATTCTAAAAATTCTTTGTAGTAAGTATTATCTTCTATTCTACGCATTTGTGCTGTAACTAATCCAGGGTTGAATTTAGCTACTTTTCTACTTGCAAATGCTTCTTCAATGTTAATAGGTTTCTGAGATATACGTAACTGATAATCTTCAGGATCTAATGTTTTTTTCCAAACAATTCTTTCTTCAAGAATCATTTCTAATGCTTTCTCTACCTGAGAGTTACCATAATTATCTATACAAGGTTTCATTGACCATTGCTCAGGAATAAATAATCCTCTCATTCCAATTTGACCTGTCTTATCTATAAGATTAGTTTCAACTGCAAGTACATCTTTACTTTCAGGATTCTCTAACATCTTACGCAAAGGTTCACATTGATCAAGATCCCCTACAGATCCTGCAGCAACAAACTGTCCTGTATAAATCATACCAGATTTCATTGCTGGTAACAAATACTCAAGTGTTTGATTCATCTTAGGTGCAATACCTGCTTCCTCATGAAAGAAAAAAGTACAAGGACCTCCTACACCATTTGTAGGATCCTTATCTAATATAAGTCCAGTAATTACTGATTTTAATCCTATATCTCTTTTTCTACCTGCTTGATTAATCTCAATCTTTTGTTCCCAGTTAAAAATCTTATCAGGATTACATGGTCTATACCAAGCAGTATAACTATTAAGAAAGTTTCTATATTCTTCTAAGAAACGCCATGTACCTTTTTCACCAATATAATCTTTTAAAGATCCTGCAATTTTATTAATACTACCTTCTTCAAACCAAAAGTAGTTAATCATCTTAGCACCATGAAAGTAACTAGATGCTATCTGACGTTTCTTTAATATTGCAGCATGTTTATAACTATGCTTACCAATCTCTTCATAAAGAGCCATATGATACTGAGCATCCCTTACATCAGCAAAACCAAATTTAGAAATCTCTTTATTATAAATAGGAAGAAAGTTTAACCACATGTAATAATCTCTAGGAAGATACCATGTGTTTTTTGCATTCTTAAATATAACTCCTCTTCTACATTTTTCTTTTTCTGTATCCCAATATGTTGTATAATCTTTAGAACGCATTGGAGCATAACAGTATACTTTATTATTTTTATCAAATAATCTAGCTTGCTCATTAAACTTTAAAGAGGTTTCATCAAATTCATATTTACCTGGTTCTTTAAACACAGACCACATGAAATCAACAAACTCCTCTCTAGTTATAAAATCAGTATGTGACCATACATTTAATACATCATCATATGTAGGTATTGATATATACATTATTGTTTATAAAATTCAAACTTATATAGTTGACCAATAAGATCAGTAAAAATCTTATCTGTATAAGTTCTATGTTTTGTTTCTGTACCATTCCAATAGGCAGCATGATCATCTCTGTGAAAAGCTGTCCATAATTCTTTATGATTATTATAATGAAACAACCAATTATATAATTCTTTTTCTTCCATAATTACATTTGATCATATGCAACATTTTGTCCACCTCTTACAGAAGATTTTTGTTCTTCCATTAAGTCTTTATAAGCACCTCTAAATGAAAGTCTTATCTGTTCAAACTTTGCTGCAGCATTAACTATTGAGTTTATATTACCATCTCTACCAGCAGTAATTTCACTGGTTTCCATGTATGAAGCTAATTTATCTAACATTGTTTTGATACCCATGTATGCACGAAATGTAGGAGTTTGATACAATTTTTCACAAAATTGTTTAGCTTTAATGATAACGTCATCTTCCAAACTAAAAGTGATAGACAACTGCGAAATAATAAGTTCTTCTTTTTCATGTTCTTGTATGTCAAAAAAAGGGTTAAGATCTGGGTTTGGGCAGGTCATGTAAAACAAGTATGCATACACATTATGATAATCTTCTGGATAACAATCCATTATTACAGAAAGATCTTTTAGTGTATGACAATGTTCTGTAGGTATAACTGTACCATTTTCTATATCAAATAATTTAATCATTACTTTTTCTTTACTTTATCTTTATTAGTCTCATACCATTTAAGTACTGCAATTACCTCATTCTTTAAATAAGGTAACTCATATACTTCAATGTCTCTAATCATAGGTTCTCCTTCTGTAGATAACTCTGTAACAGGATAACCAAACTCATCAGTTTCTTCTTTTTCATGAAAACTAATATGATGTATAATAAGCTTACCTGGTTTTAAATTAGGATTATGCTTCAGTATAATATACATATAAATACTTAATTGTAGATTATAATGATTTAAATTACAATCATCTAAGTGTGCTACAGGTCCTAACATTTTCTTTGACACACCTTCCCAGTTTACAAAAGAAGTTTTATCAATTTTTTTATTAGTCTTATAATCAGTAATATGTACTGTATCATTAACAACTTCTACTAAATCTGATTGACCACACATACCTGCTGATTTTAAGTATACCATATGTTCAGGATATATACCATTAATTAGTTTCTGTAAAGGAGCTAACTTTTTTCCTGTACCATCTAAAAGAGGTTTTATAACTGGAAGCTGCACATCATGTCTAACAATAGTTTCACATCCAATTATATCTTGTTCTCTCTGATCATGATACCAGTTACCTAATGTACATGCTCTATCAGCTTCATTCTTCCAAGCTTGTTGTATAGCTTCAGGTGTCATACCTTTCCACTTGTTATCTTTCTTTCTACTTAAAGAACATTTTTCTGCAATAGCTTTAGCATCAAATGGTTGCTTCAAAGCACTAAGTAAAGTAGTAACAGACACCCATTTAGTATTATCTTCTGGATCTATAGATACATAAGAATGTGTTGCTGATTCAAATACAATTGCCATAACTATCTAAGTTTTAAGTTAATAAATTTGTAAAATAAAATAATTCTTTTATTGCAAAAAATAAGTTTTTATATTTAATTGCTACTAAACTTGAAGAATCATTATTATTTTTAACAATCCAAAATTTTTTTGTTCTATATAAACTTTTATTTTTATAACTAAACCATGGTTTAAAATCATACAATATATGATTCCATTTTAATAAATAGTTTAAATTTTCAAATACACATGTTGAACCATCAATATAAGTAATTGTATAATTTTTTTGAGTATCCATAATTTAAATAGTTATTTGTTTTAAAACTGCTTCTTCTTCTTGTTCTGTAAGTTCTGCTTCCCAAAATCCTTTAGGACAACTAGAAGACAATGCTCTAGTTTTTAATCTCAAAGAACATCCACACTCTGAACAACATGGTTGTGTACCAGGCACAGCACATTTAGTACCTACTGTATCTATAAACTCACAAGCTTTGCAAATTTCATTTCTAAAAAATGCAATGTTTTCTACATGCTCAGTTTTGAAGATATTATTCTTAACACCTTCTGCAATTTGATTGCGATTCTTCCAAATTCTAATCAAGTTTCCCATCTTTATATTCTTGTTTTTTAAGTTTAACTTCTTGTTTTCTTTTATCTTCTTCTGCAATTCTTTCTTGCAGTTGTTTAAGTCTTTCTATTTCAGCACGTTTCTCTAGTATTAACTCATATGTTTTTACAGATATATCTTCATCTTGTTCTATCTTTGCTACAAATCTTTGATGTTTTAAAATCATTTGTTCTAAAGATTTTCTTTTAACTGTAAAAGTTCCTAGTCTAGGAATTGCAACTGATTGATGATCTGCAAAAGAAAGCTTTTTTTGTACAGTCTGATAATAATAAGATACAACATCATCAACAATATCCTTAGATATGTTTAGTTGTTCTGATGTCATATCAATTAACTGTTTACGCTTTACTGGTTTCAAGTGCTAAATAATTATAGTCTAATAATATATTACCTTCAGATTGTATATCAATGTCAGGATTAAGAGCAATAATTTTTCTACCAGTTTTAGATTTAACAATAATCTTTCTCTTTTCTAACTTAACAATTCTGTTTCTAATATTCTGTGCACGTGTAGATAACTCTTCTGGTAGAGATTCTTTGTACATAATCTTTGCAGCAGATGCACAAAATCCTCCTAAATCTATTGGTCCCCACATTACTAAAAGAGTAAGTATTTCTAAATCAGAAGGTATAAGATATTCATTCTTAAAGAATAATATTTCAGTAATTAACTGGTATCTTATAACATCTAATGTAGATAATCTTAATTTTTTGTTTACTTTTTTTACTTCCATTTCTCCTGTTTATATTTGTTATAACACACATTATATATTTCTATCTAATGATATGTTTTTACAAAATCTTATTTCTTTATTATTTAAAGTCCATATTTAACCATCATCCATTGCACATGTAAATAAAAGATCATGCTCTTGAGAATAATCAATAACTAAAAAAGCATAACCTTCCATTTTATCAGATACTCTAATTATAGGTATCATTGGATTAAGTTGTAACATAACTTATAATTTAGTAGCGTGGGTGAGAGTCGAACTCACGTCATTTAGCTTATGAGACTAAGCTGGAACCACCTCCAGTCTACCACGCGCTCTTGTAGTTTTTGAATACCCCCAGAACTACTAACTGTGCTAACCTACGTTTTAGAGAGCATCCACGCCAACACTGACTATCCTCTAAGGATTTGTTATTTCAAGTCAAGTCTGTAATCTCTGTCTTCGATACTTACTAGTGCACTAGCAGAGGTCTATTTTGAATACTCATAATCAAGTATCTTACCTACAAGGTCAGATCTATGATTTTGACTAAGCTTTATCCATGTTATACCATCAATCTTTTTTGAAAGTTCAATAGCATAACTTAATCCAGATACAGCTTCTTTTGTATCTTGTTGTTCATTATCACCATTAATAATAATCTTACCTGTCTTACCAAGTCTTGTTAAAAGTGCAAGCATCTCAACCTTAGTTAGATTCTGTGCTTCTTCTACAATTAATACATCATCAATAGTTTTACCTCTAATAAACTGTAAAGGAATAGCTGAGATTTTATCAACCTTTACAAACAAATCAATCTTAGATTTATCCATACACTTATATGCATTTTCTATTAAAGCTTCCATGTAAGGATTGAACTTTTCATCTAAAGATCCTGGTAAGAATCCTAAAGATTTACCAACTTCAATTGCACTTCTTGTTACAAGTATTTTACTGATTTGTTTTTTATTTAAAAAATCTAATGCAGTAACAACACCTACTAAACTTTTACCTGAACCAGCTCTACCTGTAATAATAGTAATCTGATTATCAATAATTAATTGTTTAGCTTTTTTTTGTTCTTCATTAAGTGTAATATTATATTTAATTTCACTCTTTCTTACTCTGTTTGGTTCATTCATGATTTTAAGTTTTAACTATAAACACCTGTACCTAAACGCTCTAGTAACTCAGAACTGCAGGACTCTCCTACAGCGACAGGATTTCACTTGTTTTATATAGTATATTAATTACCAGTAGATTGCAATATCACCTTCATAAATCATCATTCTTAAAGCACCTTCTACTTCAATAAATTCAGCTGATCTTATAGCATGTGTTGGAACATATACCTTTGCACCTACAACTGTATTTTCATTTTCAACTCCAACACCAACAGCATATATTTCTAACTCTGTCCAGCTTTTCATAGCTTGTTCTTCTAATGCTTGTTTAGCTTCATCAGATAATTCAATCTTACTTTCTTTTCTTATAGGTTTAGTAATCAATACTTTTTTACCTGTTAACTCTTTAAATGGTTGTGACATGTCTTAGTCTTTTTTAAGTTTTCTTACTTTATCTTCTGTAGCATCTTCTGCAACAATAGGAGGTTTTTCTTCTGTAGCAGGAGCTGCTCCTGTAATACCAATTACATCACCTACCTTAATACCTTGTTGTAATAATTCTGGATTATTATCCAAATCTTCTTGTGTTACAGTGTGATGTATAACACCTTCTGGTATTTCTTCAGTAACAGGATTTTGTGGTTTTGGTGCTGAGAAGTGTGCTTGCTTTACAATAGACTCTGCTCTATCTGCATCATACTTAGCAGTCTCTGCAAGTAATGCTGACAAGTCTCTTCTAAGTGTTGCAACCTCAATTTGCTCTTGATAGAACTTTGTAATTTCTTCTTTTGTTGGAACCTTTGGTTCTTTTACTTCTGTATTCATAATTAAAATTTTAATATTAACAGTACAAATATATAAAGAAAAGTTTAACTTTTACAAATTTATTATATATTTGTAAAATAATTTTAAACTTATAAATATGAAAACTTTATTTCAGTATGCAGTGATCCTTCACACTTATGACAAAGAAGGAAACTATGAGGATTCTAAAATCATTGTAGAACCTAAAACAGCTTTAGCAAAATCAGAGAAAGATCTTGTATTTAAAATTACAAGAGAAATACCTGAAGAGTTTGCTTCAGATCCAGACAATGTACAAATCTTAGTAAGAAATTTTTAGTACCTCCACTTTGGTCAGCTGTTACAAATAGTAATAGTAATAGTGGAGTACATAAAAGACCAGCAAATTTTTTAGGATCATGCACTACAAATACTGCTATAGGATTACCTACTCCAGGTACATTTAATAGTAATGCTTTAAATCCAACATTTACAGCAAACACTTATTCATTAACTAATGCAATCAATCTATGAAACTAGAAGTATTAAAATTTTATGCCAACTGGTGTGGACCATGTAAAACTCTCTCTCAAAGATTGGAAGGAGAGGATAACATAAAAGAAATAAATGTTGATGAAGATCATGCAACAGCTGTAAAGTATAGAGTAAGAAATATTCCAACTCTAGTATTTTTAGCAGATGGTAATGAAGCTCATAGATCTACAGGACTTATAACAAAGCATGAGTATGAACTAATCATTGACAAAATTAAAAAAGAAAATAAAAAACTTGCTGATATGGAAGTAAAAGCAGAAGTAGTAACTAACCTTAAAAAAGAAAAATAATCATGGCAATTATAGTAAGATCAAAATTTGATTATGGACAAACAGTATATATCAAAACAGACATACATCAAGATCCAAGACAAGTAATAGGAATACAAGGAACAGCTGATGGAGGCATGCTTGTAAAACTAACAACAGATGGAGATGTAAGCTGGCACTATGAGTGTGAGATAAGTGAAGAGAAAGATACACTATTAGCAATGAATAATTAATTAAAAATTACATATGAAACAGTACAGAAAAAAACCAGTAGTAATTGAAGCAATTCAATTTGATGGAAAAAACTTTAATGAAATATCTGAGTTTAGTTTAGGAAAAGCTAAACAAAGAATAGCATATGAAGGTAATACTCCAATAGAGACAAATGCAATTGATATATCCACATTGGAAGGTACAATGGTTGCAATAAAAGGTGACTTTATTATCAAAGGAGTGCAAGGAGAATTTTATCCATGTAAACCAGACATCTTTGAAAAGACTTATGAAGCTGTAGAGTAATATTGCATATTACAATATAAGATATAACCTTGAGATAACACTCAGGGTTTTTTATTTAGATTAGATAAAAGATACTATTATATGTTGGACACTTTAAAAAATTTTTTATAAAAATATACATGAGGTATACAGATTACTATGAGGATTAGAGTTTGGGTACCCCCTACTACAACACTCCCCACCACCCAAAGTCCACGTTCCCTACCCCCCTTGAAGCAGTATAATTATTAAATTTAAATCTTTTTAACATTATGGAAAATCCATTACAAGACTTTAACAATGCTGAAGTAGTCAATCAGCAAAATTCTCAAGTTATTCAATTTGATGCTTTTGGAAAAGGCGATGATAGAAGCTTGATACAAGAAACTGATGGTAGGTTCAGCGTCAGAGTTTTCTATCCTAAACCTGTTCTTAACAGAGGTTTAAAGTTAGATAAGGTAGGTGCTTATCTACCATTAACAGGTGTTACTAATGAAGTTCAAGCAAAACAAGTTTTGTATGCTTTTCTTCAAGATAAGTCACACTTAAATCCTATCAAAGTAATTGAGGATTTAGATAAAGGATTACCTGTATATGCTGATAGCATAGTTTCTAAAAACTATCGCATCTTCTTACAGGAATTTGCTATTCCTCTTGTGCCTTTACAAAAAGGTAAAGCACTTGACTTCCTGAAAAATATCGCTGATATTTCTAAAATGTATAATGAAACTGTATATAAGTTTCAAGAAGAGTTTAGAAGAAAACTTACTCACGGTATTTACAGAATAGCAGGTACCAATGCTGATACTGTTCTTGAACAGTTAAGTAATCCTGATACAGCTTTGTTTGATATGTCTTTAGTGCTAAAGCAATCTTCAGAGTTTTTATCTAAATATGCAAAAGCTCTTAATGATATATTCTTTGAGAGTAAAAGCACACCTATTAAAAAGACAGGTGTTGATGGTGCTTATTGTATGTTTAATGATAACTTTATCTTCAGAATTACTTTTGCTACTGATACAGCAACAGGATTAAACTATGTAGATAAAACTGTTGCTCACACCAATAGTGCTCAGTTATCTAAAGATAGCAGACTTAAAAGAAAAGCTCTGACTAATCTTGCTGAAGAAACTTCTGAAGAGAACACAAATGCTGAAGCTGTGCTTGCAGTAAACTCTGAAGAATAAAAATACACGCAGTAATGCGTGGTGTGTCCCTATTACATACATAATACCAAGTGCAATTATAAATAAATGCTAGATTGTTAGCAACATTTGGTATTATGTAACAAGGGATATTAATTATATAACTGATCTTACATATAAATAAAGCCAGTTATTCAAAGCTGATTATTCAATAGTATACAATCAATAACTATTGTTTTGTAAGAATGAGTTTGTCTCCACCCTGTGAGCAAAGTTGACTAAGAAAAAATAGTATACTCTGTAAGAGATAGTTACAAATTTAGCAAATATTAAATTTGTAAGAAAGAAACAAGTGTAAATTGTTTGAGTTGATACTGTGTGAGAGTGGTTATGATGATGACAAAACCACTCTACACATATCATAACTATCTCTAAATCACCTATAAAACCTCAAAAAACCTGCCAGTATATAGCTATATCTGACAACAAATAATATTAACTGACTAAATAAAAAAAAAACAATGATAACATATACTGTTTGGATTCAAGGAGATGGTAACATACTTGAAGGATATTCTAATACACTTAAATCTACTCATCTTAGTGAAGATGTTGCTGATAAAATAGCATACACTGTAGGTGGTTATGTTGAGATTAGTAATGAAGAGTTACACCCTGATTATGTTTCTCAATTAATGCAACAAGACAATGAGTTAAAAAAATTAGTACTATAACACTTTAGTCAGTCAGCCACAGGTAATGCTGGGTTGACTGATTATATTAACTAACAACACATATTATTAATCAATTAAATAATAAAACTATGAAAGTATTTATACTATATCATATTACAACAAATGAAGAATGGAACAATAAAAGTAAAGTTCTTGTTGGTGTATATGATTCTTATCAAAAAGCAGAGTCTAAAGGTGATGAAATGCACGCCACCTATAGAGAAAGACAGTTAACTCATCCTGAATTAGACTGTATTAGTGAGTCTATACAAATAGATGAATTATTTATTAATAATGAAAATATTATTAGTGAATGATAAACAGAATACATTATGTTATATCTGCACATGTTTTATCTTCTGTATCACCAGATGATGTATCCACTGCCCAGGAATTGCTTGATTTATGTTACACTTTTAGTAGTGTCAGCATGAATGTATACAAAGAATGTCTGTCAATAATGATAGATAAACTAAAGCTTGATAAATATAATCTTTACAAAGCTTTAACCACAGCTAAAGTTGATAATAACTTTATAACACAAATTACCTTTTAACCCTTTATTTAATCTCAAACATTTTAACACAAAAGATTTATGAAAATTATAAATTTTATTCAGAGAACGTATGTAGAAATACTAGAGTCTTATACAAGATTAAAGACTAGATACGCAACAGTAAGATTCCATAAACAACTCATCAATGGATATTACTATGGATACTTTGAAGTATCAAAAAAAAGTAAAAACCTCTATTAATTTAGAGGTTTTTTTTGTTTAACAATAAAAATCAAACAGTATGACAACAATAACATACAAAATGCATGATTCAGAACATACATATGCTGAATCTATTATACAAATGTTCAAATCTATGAGTGAACATTTAGATGCTAACTTTACAGATGGTTCATTAAACATAATGATACCTGATGGTGTAAGTAGTGACAGTATATTCTCTTTAGGAGTAATATTAGGTAAAAAATTAGTATTAAGTGACTTAAATATTGAAGTATAATGACATTAGACGACTTTATAGGAATTTATATTATTATGGCAATTGCTTTTGCTGTTGCTTCAGCATTATTTATAAGTGATGTAGATAATAAAATACCAGAAATAGACAATGTTTTTGACTGGTTCTTTTACTGTTTATTTTGGATTATTATAATGATTAAGTACTTTGTTAAGTATATAATTAAATTCTTTAGCACATGAAAGCAATAGAAATAATTGTATGCATATTAGTATTTATGTGTATGTGGAGAATAATGTATTTGATGCTGAGAAAGATGAGTGTTGTAAATGTTACAACAGACTTATTTCTTTCTTTTTGCTACACAATTATATTATTCTTTTTAGCAATAGGATCAACATTATTTATTAACTAACATTATTTTAACAAGTCCTAGAACATCAGGATGTAGTACATATATGACTTCAAAGTTATAAAGGGTTTCTTAGAGAGAATAACTACTTAAAATAATTTAACAATTTAAACTAGAACACATAGAAAGACAAACAAGTAATAGAGATTGTAAAGCATCAGCAATGAACAAGGAACGCTGAATGTGAGTAAAATTTCCTTCGTATTACAACACTATCAAGAAGTGTTATGTTTGTTGAGTATGATAATCATTAAGCATCAGTTGCTACTGGCAAAAAGAGATGACTGAATGGAGCATGGGGTTTGGGCTCATGCGATTATCCCAATCTTGATGGATGTGTTTTAGTTTTTTATTAATAATTTAACAATTTAACAATTATGAAATACATATTTATATGGATTGTATATGAGTTTATAAGATCTATTATTATCAAACTCTGGTATAAAATACTCAGTAAATAAACCTCAAGCAATATGAACAATTTTGAACACTTACAAGAAATGGTAACTATTATGTTTCATATAGTACCAGAAGATGCCTCTCTAGAACAAATACTAGAAGCTACACAAGCATTAATTGCTGAACAACAAGAATTAATGCCTCACAAAAGAAAAACATTAGAATTTGAAGATTTAAATTAGTTTATTATGAAGAAAATTAAATTAGCAATTGTAGAATTTTTTACTCCTGTTCCTGAGATAAAAAATGATTATGTAGAAAAAGTAGTACACTTATTAAGAAGAGACTTTACTACAGCAGAACAAAATGACATTATACTCTCTATTACCAAAAAATTAGGTGAGTTAAGAGAAAAAGACATGGTTAAAATGGAAGAAAACTACAGAGTTTTACAAAATGACCATGTAATGTTAAAACAGCATCTGTTATGTTAATAACTAGAACATCTGTATTTGGTGTAACAAGAACTATTGATCTTCCTGTTACACCAGAACAGATTGCAGATTGGGAACAAGGTAGTTTAGCACAGAATGTATTCACAAATCTAGATGCTGAACAAAGAGAATTTATAATCAGTGGTAATACTACTGAAGATTGGGACAAACTGTTTGCAGATAATGCAGACTCAGACATTTAACTTTAAAAAATTTAAACATTATGACATTATTTTTAGCATTATCAGCATTATATTGCATTTATACTTATTTATTTATCTTTGGTTTTATACTAGATTCATATGAGCATTTAGATGAATGGAAGAGAATTGATTTTATAATTCTTGCAATTGCACCATTAGCATATCCTGTTATAAAAGGTATAGTTTTTAACAAAGAATCAGATAAGATATATCATGACAGCAAAGAATAAAGAAAAGTACGCTAACAAAATCTTTAATAAGTCTTATAAGTATCTTACAAAAGAAGAGCAAGAGATAGTTCATCATCAGTATGCTACAGAACATTGTGAGATGACTAGAGAAGACGAAAGATTAATAATGATACATGAAGAATATGGTAGATCTCCAGTACCCAGAGAAATTGGCAAATACTTTACATGAATCTTTTTGTATTTTGCAGCAGATAGAACAAAGAACCTTACCTATTGAAACTATACATCAAAAGTTAAATGATATAGGTAAGACTCTTAAAAAGATGATTAATCATAGAGAGAAGTATCTTAAAGAAGAGAATCTTTCTGTGATTAATCTATCCACTGTTGTGCATTTAAAAACATTGACTGATAATCAAAAAGTATTGATTAAAGTCAGTAATATTCCTGTAGAAATTAACATTGCAGATGGAGTTGATATACAAGATAATTTTAATAAGTATAATTACTCTATAAACAAGGTTAATAATAAACAAGAGATATATTATGCACATGAGGATGACGCACAACTTCATTATTTAGTTTACAAGTATAAATCTGTAAAAGGTAATTATACTTATAGAGTAGGTAATAGAATTACACTTAAACCTTATGGAGGTACTTACAAGATAGTTGAGATAAATCCAGATTATGCAATAATAACTTGCAAAAAATGGTTTAATGAAAAAAAACCTAATAGAAAAGTAAAAATCTCTGATATTAAAGGTTTAGCATCTAATGAATTTAATAGTATATCATCATGGTAGAGTATAAATATTATAGACCTGAAGAATGTCATTTTCATGCTAAGAATTTAAATGAAAATGGTGGAATACCTGAAATAGTGTATTTAAAAGTTATAAAAAAATTACATTGGTTAAATGAACCTCATAGAACATGTGATTATATACCTATAGGTGCAATAACATGGTCTATTCCTTTTTATTTTAATAAATCTGAAAATGGTTTATATGAAACTAAAGAAAATAAGTGTATCATTATTGAAAACAATAGATATTTTGTTAATTTTGATCCATCATGCTTTGAAGTACTACACACATCCATACAAAAAATTAAAAAATGATACCTAAAGAATTAAAAGTATTACACACTGCTATTGCAGCACAACTTTTGCAGAATTACATAATAGATATGCGTGCAGATAACTGGTTTACAGGTGTATTCAAAAACTTTGTGAATAACTTTTTAAAGCAGTTTAAACATTTAGAGCATAAATTCTTTGATTTGTATTTTGAGCATAAAGAAGAAGAAACTGTTCAGATATATGATATATATGAAAACTATCTCAAGACTATTGCTAGAGTACCTATATGGGAAATGAAAAATGCTGAGAAAGTTATCAATGCATATCTTATAAATCAAAATGCTATGCTTGAAGAAGCTGAAAAAATAACTAAAACTAAAGAAGATGTATTATAAACTTGACAAAGAAAATAATCCTGTACTATGTAAAGACTTCAATGAGTTTATAGAATGGGAAACTAGTAATCCAGATAAAAAAAGAGTAAACATAAATCATATACAGAAAGTTATGATCTCTACAGTGTATCTAGGATTAGACCACGCATTTAGAAGTAAAGGTCCTATATTATGGGAAACTATGATATTTGGAGGAAAACATGACCAGTATCAAGTAAGATACAGCAGTTATGAAGATGCTGTTAAAGGTCATAAAATAGCAGTAGATCTTGTATATCAAGAGAAATATGGCAAACTATATACTATTTATAAAACTGTTAAAACAAAAATCAGTAAGATATTTAAAGTATCATGCTTATTTGGTTTTATACTATCTTTATTTCTAGTATTGAATATACACAAGTCTAAGTGTCTAAAAATAGACAAAACTGTGTATAAACACAAAACTTTTAGTATTAACAAATTAAATTAAAAATCATGTCTGAAGAAGAACAAGCATTAAAAGTAATTAAGAAAGCTTTTTATTGGTTTGTTGGGATCCTTATTGTTGCAAGTGTAATAGGATTTACAGCAAACAAGCTAGGTCAAGCAGCACACCTAAAAGATGCTGTCATTGTGTATGAAGAATACCAAGAGATTTACAATACTTGTAAACAGTTGAACACAAATCTAGGTAACATGCAAAGTTTACCTGCAGATGATGTTATGTTTGAGCAATTTAGCAAAGCTCAAAGAATCAATGCTATTAAGACAGATCTTAATAGATGGGTAGAAACTTATAATGCTAAATCAAAAATGTGGGGAAGAAGTTTATGGAAGTCATCTTCTTTACCATATGAATTAAATGTAAATGACTTCAGTAACTATAATAATAAATAATTATGAAAATTTTAATGAAACTTTTAGTGTGTTTTTGTTTTGCAACTTTATTAATGGCATCTGATTGTGAGGATAGACATCCAAGGAACACCTCAGCTATTAGTGAGCAGTCTCATACAGAAAATAATCAGAGAAGATTAAATGACAATCAACCTCTTCCTGATATTACCTGGAGTATGGAAAGAGATAATCTTATCAAACTTAAAAAACTTCAGAATGATAGAACCATTAGTTTTTTCATGTATGTGTTTATTGAAGGTATTGCTGAACCTATAGGATATTATCAAGTAAATAAAGTTAGTTCTGTAAATTCACAGTTAAGTAATCCAATGCAAATTATATCAGGTCATGATTCAACTAATAATTTACCTGCATCTGAAATAGCAGTAATACCAAGTCCAAGTGAAGATGGTAGTTATGGTAGTAATGGTGAATCAGTCTTTGGTTTTACACCTGAAGATATTTGTATACAAACTAACATGAAGTTTATTACAGCTACTGTACCATTACACTTTAAAACTCCTGTTAACAAGCTTGCTATAATTGATACAGAGCAAGCTAAAACTTTACTTGAAGCTTCTAAGAAAGCAATGAAATAATAATCATTATATCTATTTATAATATACTCTGACATGGTGTAATTGTGTTAAAAAGCAACTAAGGGTAACATGGTGATTAACTTCACTAGATGCAGGTTCAAATCCTGCTGTCAGAGTTAATACTAAATAACATATATGGAAACAAAATTCATTGAAGGTACTAATGAACAGTACTCTATTAGAGAAGATGGAGCTGTTATTAGTCATTATAGATTACGTTATTCACCTTTGCATGGTAAACATTTTATGATATTTGAAAATAAAGAATTAAAATTATCAAAAAAAGATAAAAATGTAAATATTAACACAAAAAATGGTAGAAAAACTGTTAGTCCAAAAAAACTTTTATTTGAATATTTTAAATACTCTGTTTGCAAAAAATGCAATTCAAAAGTTGAACAAGATCTTTTAAAAAGTGTTTGTAAAAATTGCATTAGACTGAATAAAAACAAATATATTAGAGAAATAGCTGCTTTAAATCCTCAAAAAATAAAAGAACAGAGAAAAAGATGGAAAGATAATAATATTGAAGCATATAGATTAATGTCAAAAAAAGCATCTAAAAAAGCAATGATAAATGTTACAAAAAGTTATATTGCTCAAACATTAAACATTTTTGTAAAAGATTTATCAGATGATTTATATTCTCATCATAGAAAACTTATTCTTTTAAAAAGACAAATTGCAAAAGATCAAAAAATTAATATTGAAAAACTTGTATAATTTAAAACTAAATAAAATGTCAAAAAAAACTAAAATTAAAGAAGTAAGAGAAGAATTAATTAAAATTGGTGATGAAGCATCATCAAAGTATGAGTCTTCAAAAGATTTAAAAGCAGGGTTATTAGCTGTAAAAGCTTATGGAGAAGCAACAAGAACTGCATTAGCGCAAGTTCAGTACAAAAGATTAACTGGTACACCAGTAAAAGTAGACTTTTTAGAAGAATAATAACAAGGGAGAGAAATCTCCCTTATTTTTTTTAATCATAATAAAAGACAATTATGAAATTTCAAAACAGTAAGATTTGGATTGGATCAGATCCTGATCTATGTAAAAAAGTACAAGAAAAGTTATTTCAATTAGGATATACTTGGGCAAGTGGACATAAACAAATAAGGTATTTAAATGAAACTATGTCTATTATTATAGGTAGTAAAGACTTTGTAAGAGGCAATGTTGATAAAGAAAGTTTTACAAGTAATTTTAAAGAATATCAAGAACTAACACTAGAAGAACTAGGAATAGAAGAAGAAAAAACAGAGTTTGTTGTTGGTAAATGGTATAAATATAATGAACATATTGGTAAATTTTTAGATTATAAAGATGGTATTTTTAGAGTTTCAGAATATATTTATAATAAACAATATTATAAAAATACAAGTAATTGGGGATATAAAGATGAAGACTCTAAAAGAACATTATTAACAGACCTTTCAGAAATTCAAGAATATCTTCCAGAAAGACATCCTGATTTAATAATTAAAGAAGAAGAAGATTTAACAGGTAGATATATTAAAGCTCTTGTTGATAAACCTGATGGAGGAAATGTTTTAGAAGGAGAAGTAGGTTTAATTACTAAACAAGATTTTATTTATATTTATGTAGATTTTCCATCACAAAATAAATACATTATTGGAACTAAAGAGATTAATGGTAATTATGAAATTCTTCCTAAAGATTATTCTCCTGAAGATAGTAGTATACCTGAGTATGTAGAGTGTATTAGTAATGAACATTGGAAAGGAATTGGAGATGATCCATATAATTTTATAGTAGGTAAGATTTATAAATGGAAAGAATTACATGATGGTACAATAGCTACTTTAAATAAAAATTTTGATTATTGGAATAAAGAATTTAAAATTTCTACTAAAGAAGCATATGATAAACAAAATTCTAAATCAGATATGAAAGCTGTTCAAGAGGAACAACTTTTAGAAAATCTAATTATTAAAAAATTAGGTATTTATAAAAAAGATTTGTAAATTGCACAAAAATTAAAAAAATGCAAAACAAATATTGGGTATACAAATTAATTTCTCCTTCTAACAAAGTTTATATAGGAATAACTTCTAATATAATAAATAGATTTGGTTTTTATAAAAATAGTAATATGGTAAAACAAACAGCTATTTATAATTCTATTGTTAAATATGGTTGGGATAATCATATTAAAGAAATTCTTTTTATTTCTTTGACTAGAGAAGAAGCAGAAGAAAAAGAAATAGAATTAATTAAATTTTATAAAGAAAATAAAAAATCTTTAAATTTAACAGATGGTGGGTTTAATGCTTATATTAATGACATAAATCCAAAATCAAGACAAGTTTATCAATATGATCTAGATGGTAACTTTATTAAAGAATGGGATAGTATTTTTGATATAGAAGTAGAATTAAGTTTACATAGTACAAACATAGGAAGAGTTTGTAGAAAAAAAACATATTATCAGTATGGCTTTTTATGGATATTTAAATCTGATGTAAATAAAGGTTTGATACCTATTTATAATAAACCTTTAGGAAATAGAAGAAAAAAATTAATTGTTTTAGATAGTTTAGGAAACATTATTAAGGAATATGCTTCAATGAAAGAAGCTGTAGCTAATTGTGGTTTAAAAAATGCTAGAATAAACATATTAATTTGTAGAAGAAAGAATATACCTGATAGTAATGGTAATTATTGGAAATCTAAAAGTTAAAAAAATGTATAATGAAATAAAAAATAATATAGAGGATTTAAGTAAAATAAATCCAGAAAAAGCTCAAAAGTATAAAATGGAATTGATTCAGATCGAATGTAAAAGAAGATTTCCTATAGGTTGTAAGTATAAATGTCCTGTAGAGAAAAAAACAATAAGCACTTTAAAAGAAAATAAGTATACTTACTCTATACAAGGTACTTATGATATATATGCTCATGAAGGAGGAGGTTTATTATACAGAAATGGAGTTTATGCAGAATTAGTATCTTTGCCTGAAACAAAAGATTATCCTATACTTCCTATTGATACAACAGCTTCTATAACAAGAGAATCAAGTAGTGTAGCTTCTGAAAAATTACACAAAGAGATTAAACCAAAAAGGGTAACACTTCTCCCTGAAATAGAAGTAAAAAAAAGAACATTAATTAATTAATTTTTAAATTTTAAAAAAGATGAGTACATCAAAATCTGCTGCTACAGCAACAAGTTCAAGTTCATTTGCTATTGTTAGAAAAATTGCTGCATTACTTAAATTAGGTAGTGATGGTAAATTAGACAGTTTCTTAACGAAAGTTTTAAAACAACTTAAAAGAGAGTTGAAAGCTTTTGAAAGCAATTTAGTAACTAAAGAATCTAATTACAAAGATTCATTAGAGGATTTAAATGACAAATTAGAAGATGCTTATGAAGCATTAGAAAGCTCATATCTTAATATAGATATAGAGAAAATTTCCACAAATGAGCAACAAAGTGCTTATATTGATGTATACTTAGAGAACATCGATAAACACATCTTAACTGTTAAAAGAATTGAGAGTCAAATCTCTACTTTAACAGAGGTTTATGAGGAAGAAGTAAAAGATATTAATAATAATATTGCTTCTCTTAAACTTAGAATAGAGAATATCTCTAAAGCATAATTAATAAATCTTAAAAACTTCTGGTAGTAGCAATATTACCAGAAGTTTTTTATAATCAAAAAACAATGACACAGTTTAAATCAAACAGAACAAAACCATGCAAAGAATGTCCCTTTGCAAAAAACAATAATCTTAAAGGTTTTAAACCTGGAGGAGCAGATCCCTTAGTATATGTAGGACAATCAGAAGGTCCATTTTGGTTACCATGCCATATGGAAAAAGAATACAATGGTAAAGATACAGATCCAAGCAAGGTAAATCAATGTGCAGGAGCTGCTATATACAGAGCAAATGTAGGTGTTGCAAGTAAGATGCCTGAGAAAATATTAGCTCTACCTGAAGATAAAGATAATGTGTTTAATACACATGCAGAATTATATGCACATTATACAAAAACACCTTTAGAGATTGCAGAACAATTACTAACAAAAGATATAGTAAAAAGTCTGATGCATCTTGAAATGAATAAAACAGTTAAAAAACTATAATTATGAAAAATAAAAACATTTGGCTAGTGCCGACAGATAAACCTAGTAGGTTAGTTTACATTAAAGGCACAAGTAATAGATACCATTTACTTAATTACAATGACAATGATTATTATGAATCATTTAATATCTGCATTACTAATGATGAAGAGATTGAAAAGGGAGATTTTATGATTGAAATTGATACAAAATGGGTATTGATAGCGCAAAAAAAATATATTAAAAACAAAGATTATAAAAAAATCATTTTGACATTAGACCAAGACTTAATCAAAGATGGTGTACAAGCTATTCCTGATGAGTTTTTAGAATGGTTTGTTAAGAATCCTAGTTGCGAGGAGGTTGATGTTGAACACAATTTAATTGATTTTAAAGGAGGTTTAGAATTTAAGTTTAAAGTTGGTTACAAAATCATCATTCCAAAAGAAGAACCTAAACAATCTATTAAAAACAAAATTTTATATGAAACATCAGAAGAAACTAAACAAAAAGCTAGAGATTATGGTGATAGGTTAGTAAACAAACAAGAACTTGAAAGAGGAATTACAATTACGCATAAACAAGAAACTCTTGAGGAAGCTGCTTTAAAGTATGCACAAAAACAAATGTATTGGAGTCAAGGAGTATCAAATGGTTTTATAGCAGGTGCTAAATGGCATGAAGAACAAGAAAGGCATTCGTACAGTGAAGAGGAGGTTAAGAATCTTATAAAAATTATAGAATGGTATGATGAAAATTCAGATGTCAGACCTAACTACAATGAAAAAATAGGAGAATTAACAATGTGGGATTTATTTAATAATATAAAAAATAATTTATGAAAAATAAAAAAGAAACTAAAATAGAAGAAATCTATTTTGACAGAGGCAGTGTAGGATATTGTGAAGTTAGAGAAGAACCTAAACAACAAACACTTGAAGAAGTTGAAAAACTTGCAATTCAAAAAAGAAATGAATTAGGTTTAAAAGGAACTATTGATGGATTTATTGCTGGTTACCAACAAGCAGAAAAACATTTGTATTCTTTTGAAGAATTAAAAAAAGCAAGAGATAAAGCTAGAAATGGTCAGTCTTGGAAAGATTTTATTAATGAATTTAAAAAGTAAAATATGAAACTAAAAAAGTTTGATATACCTATCTATCAATGTAAATTAACTGTAATATTAGACAAAGATTTATCTTATGTTGAGAAAAAATATAAAACTAAGTCTTTGTCTAATTATGGAGCAATTACAATGAAAGTACCTAATAAATTCAGTGAATATCTTATTGCATTTGAATACACACAAGGAACTATCATAGCTCACGAAATAGTACATCTAAAGAATTATATCTATCAACATAAAGGAATTAAATTAGATAAATATAATGATGAACATGAAGCATATCTAATAGGATATTTATTTGATATAATAAACAAATTTTTAAACAACTAAACTCCGATGGCAAGCAGGTATTGATATGTGCAAAAAAGCAAGACCATGCATGGGTACACCAGAAGAATTTGACAAAATTATTGATGCAGGTTTTGCAGATAAGTTGCGTATAGATCATTGGACAGGTCTTCCTGAAAGTTCAAAAATAAAACTTGAAGACATTAAAGATGATAATCCTTTTGCAGAATTACTTAAAGAAGTATACAAACATCAACAAAAGAATCCAAATCCTCATGAAGAAGATGTACTCATGTTATCTGGTGGTACACCACATGATAAAGATTATTATTCTGTTTGGTTACCAACAGGTACATGTAGACTTCTTACTGAAAATAATAAGTGTATGTTACATGATTTAGGATTAAAACCTGAACAAGGTAGAGAATCATGCTGTAAAAATGATAATTCTCATAAAAATCTACACTATGCTAATCTTTGGGCAACTGAAGAAGGTAAAGCTGTTATTGAAAAATTTAAAAAAACTGTAAACATTAAATAATTATGAATAAAGATCAAGAAAAAAGAATTGAAGTAAATTCTGGAGGATTACAATGTGATAATCCTGCATGTGATTGGACAGATCCTACTGTTCAAGTAAAAGATTACAAAAACTGGTTAAATGCACCTTGTCCTAAATGTGGTGAAAATGTTCTTACTGAAGAAGATTTAGATAATGCATTATTCTTGCATAGTATTGCAGGGTTTATTAATGAAATACCTGAAAAATCTTTTGAAGGTATTATGAAAACTTTTGCAGAAGCTACACCACCAAATGCTGAAGAAGATTTAAAAAAGAAATATGATCTTCCTGAAGATACTAAAAAAGTCAGTATGTTATTTGATGTACATAAAGGTATACATCTTAAAGATATTAAATCAGCTGATTAAAAAATAAATTGTGTTCTCTAAATAAGTTACTATCTAAGACCTAATTGAAAATGATTAGGTCTTTTTTAATAATAATGACAAATATTGCAGAGTTAAATCTGTGTGAGTTAAATTAATAATTAACTAAATATTCAAAAATGAGTAAAAATCCAGCTATTACAGCAACAGCTCAAGGAGTTGTTACTTATGACAAAAGTGGTAGAGCAAATTTGCAAAAATATGCAAATACTTATCAAGCTAAGTCTGCTTACAAAAACAAAAGAGTGCAGGAAACTGCAGAAAGAGTACATCTTAATTTAGTACAACGCCAGATGTATAGAAGATTGATGTATGGTCTTAAAGAGTATGGTCCAGAACAAATTGCAGCTATGACACCTAGTGTTATATCTCAAGTGGTTGTAGACTATCAAAAAGCTTCTAGAATCTTACAGGTTATGAAAGCTAAAGTGTATTACAAGAATGAAACAAATATTGTAAGAAGTATATTTCCTCATGCTAGAATTGGTGAGAGAGATAAAGACTGGCAAATTGAGTTACCTAAAAGTGCAACTCTTAAAAAACTTGGAATAGGTACCAAGCAAATCATTGATGAGTTCATCAAAAGAAGATTATTACCTAAAAATTTTTTATCAATTTCACCTGAAACTATTAATCTCTAATGACACAAGAAGTAGAAGAAAAGTACGCAGGTCTGAGTAATACAGAAATAATATTCATGTATTACAGACTTAAAAATTATTTAGATGTTCTAAATAAAAATCTTGACAAAAACATTGTTATGAAGCAAGTAGAAACACCCATGGGTATTGCTAATGCTATCAAACAAGTTAAACCTGAGTATGTAGTTAAATTTAAAGAAACAGAATATTACAAGACTGCTTGTGATATTGTTGAGAAATTAAAACCTACAGTAAGTATTATTGAACAGTGTGATGACGCTGTTATTAAAATTTTAGATCAATTCAAATAAAAAATTATGAAAAAAAGCATAATCAGAGCTTTTAAAAAGGCAGAAGAAAGTATAGGAGATGATGTACAACTAAATTCACATTTAATAATAGGTGTAGATTTAGATGACAAAGGATTTCCTAGTGAATTTATAATTATGTGTAATTCTACAGCAATGGAAGGATTAGGTATGGTTGAGATGCTTATCAATAATCTTAAAGATTACAAAAAAGAAATCTTAAAGAAGGTAGATTACAAAGAAAATGCTAATCAACAAAAAGAGCTTATTAAATCTGTTGATGAAAGAATAGAAAATTTACCTGAACCTCTTAGAAGTAAGATGATAGGTTTAAAAGATAGATTAGATGCTGCTCTTGAATCAGGTGATACAGAAGAGTTGATGAAAATCAAAGAAGAAATGGAAAATATTAAACTTGATTTTAGATCATCAGGCAGTAGTTCTGATACAGGTGATTTTAATATAGAAGATTTCAAAGGAGGTTTATAGTAAGTAACTTTATGACAAAGATTGGCAGAAACCCTGCTGTTAGTAAAAAACATTCACACAATTAATTAAATTTTAAAATTATGATTTTATTTAGAGCGTTCTTAGAAGGAACAACATTTCAGGTTCAAACATTACCAGGTCAACCATTTGAGAAAACTTTACCAATCTCAGCAGAGGACATCAAAATTACAGCTCCTATTGCAGATCTAGTTAAATTTCCATTAGGAACTATCTTTATTGCTAATGGTTATGACTTTCCAGAACCTGATCACTTGAACATACGCAAAGAAAATGTTTGTGCTATGTTACATGATGATACTGTATTTCCTCAAAGTGGTCCAGAAGCTAATCCATTAGTAGATTACTTGATGGATTACATGATAGATCACACAGATGAAGAGTGGTGTGGTATAGAAAATGCAAAAGCATTATCTGAGAAATTTGTACCATTTGGTTATACTATTGACTGGGATGCTAAATTTGCAATGCCTGAACCAGGTGTTGCAGGAGCAACTAGCATGAAAAGAACTATTGCAGCTAAATATCCATGTCCTAAAAGAGAAGACATTGGTTTCCATATTGATCCTGAATTGTGGTCATTACTAGTGCGTAATGTGTTACGTGGAGAGAACATAATGCTTATAGGTCCAACTGGTACTGGTAAGACTGAGATTGTTAAACACTTAGCAAAAGCTCTTGAGAAAGAATTATTTATTCAAGATATGGGTACTGTTCAAGATGCACAGTCTGCATTACTAGGTGTTCATACATTGAATAAAGAAGGTGTATCAGAATTTAAACATGCACCATTTGTTAAATATGTACAATCAGGTGGGATTGTGCTTCTCGACGAGCTGAACAGATCGCCTCTTGCAGCTAATAATATCTTATTTCCTGCATTAGACAGCAGAAGATATTTACCTATTGACGTTGCTCATACAGAAGAAGAACAAAGAGTAGAAGTTCATCCTGATACTGTATTTATTGCAACTGCTAACTTAGGTTCAGAGTATTCTGGTACCAATGCTATAGATAGAGCATTACTAGATAGATTCTTTCCTATTGAGTTAGGTTATCCTGGTGAGAAAGATGAGATTAAAATTCTTATGCTTAGAACTGGTGTTGAACAAGCTCCAGCTAAAGCTATTGTAAAGGTTGCTAACGAAGTTAGAAAACAATACACTGATCAAGAATTATCAACTACAATCTCAGTTAGACATACTCTACAAACTGCATCTTTAGTTGTAGATGGTTTTGACCTTACAAATGCTATGCAAGCTGTTGTTATGCCATTATTTGAAGATGGTATAGGTACTTCAGAAAGAGCAAAGGTTAAATCTATCATTGCTGCTTACTAAGCAACACATGGGTAAGACATATAAGCATACTATTGCAGCCAAATTCAGAAATGGATTATTGGCTGCAAAAGATGCACCCATGTATATAAAACTTATGTGGGCAAGACATAATTGGGATGTAGGTGAGTTTAGAGCTAAAAAGAAAGCTATCACTGAAAAAATTATTAATAAATTAAACAAAAACCATGAGTGAAAATAAAAAAGTAGGTTTTAGTAGAGATTGGTTTAATAGATCTGAGAAGAATGCATTCTCTCACTATGACAATCGTAATAAAATGTTTGACTGGGATAAAGATATGACAAATAGTTATTCTTCTTACTTTGTAAAAGATAATGAAAGTCTTAAGTCTGCAGCTCAAATGATTGGTTCTATGTTTAGAGTTATGGGTGTTGATAAGACAACTAAACTTAATCATAGTAATGTATCATTATCTAAAGGTGATGCTATAAAAATACCTGTTCCATTAAAAATGCTTAGAGATGATGAAGGTAATTACAAAAATCGTGATTCTAAATTACTAGATGCTTTTTATGGTTCAGCTATTCAGAATGCTGCTCTTGCAACAATGCAAAGTAAAGTAGAGTATGTAAAAACTACTCAAGCTAGAGATACTTCTGGTACAATAACACCTAAAGATTTGTTGTATAGTGTATTAAATACAGAGCGTATTGATAAGAAACTTGCACAAAGATTTCCTGGTTATTCTAAGTTTGTACAAAAGTTTAAACAATATAAATATGATGAAACATATGAACCTTTGTCTTCTGAAGAACATGAAGGTAAAAGATTGTTAGAACTTATTACTAAATTTTTAAGATACCCAGCACATATTACTGAAGAAGAACTTAAAGAATTTGAAAAACCTCTTAATAAGATAGAATCTTATATGAAAAAGAATGGTTTTCCTAAAAATTCTACAGAGTGTGAAACTCATGCTGATTACATATACAATATAGTACAAAAATACATTAAGGAAGAGGAAGAAAAACCTGAAGAAGAAGGTGGTAAAGGTCCAGGTCCTACTGGTGATGACATGAATGAACTTGCTAAGTCTTTAATGGAGCAAATGATAAATGGTGATGAAGGTGATGAAACCATGGATGAAGAGTTCAAAGAGTTCACTGAAGACATGGAAGAAAAAAAGAATCCAAAACCTGTAAAACATGACTATGATAAAGCAGGTGAGGTTACAGATGGTAATGTAAAGTTTATCAAAGCAGGTTCTAATAAAAGAAGATATATTGATGAACTTAAAAATATTGATACTTGTAAAGCATCAGTATTAGCTCATTTATTTGCTAGAAAATGTAAAGATTATGCTTTCTCTATGAAATCTATGCGTTCAGGTAGACTAGACACCAATAAGATTGCAGAGGCAAAACAAAATGTTGCTACTGTATATGAAAGATTTGGTGAAGTAAAAACTAATAAACTTAATATAGGTGTATTAGTAGATGAATCTGGTTATTAAATTACAATTATTTCAATTAATATTTTACATTGTACCCGTAAATGACTATATTTGTATATAAATACAATACAAAAAACAATGGTACAATTAACTACAAAACAAGAAAAAGAGTTAATAGCTCTTTATCAAACAGGAAGTAAAACAAAAGATTTATGTTTAAAGTATGGATGGTCAGTAAATAATAGACGTGGACCATTAGACATTTTAAAAAAGAATAATATTCTTATTAGAATGGATAATAAAACTCATGCTAAAAGATATAATATTGATGATAATTACTTTAAATGTATAGATAGTAAAGATAAAGCTTATTTTTTAGGTTTAATTTATGCTGATGGTTCTATACATTACAAAAAAGCAGAAATGAAATTACCTTTACAGGAATCAGACAAACATATTTTAGATACATTTTCTAAATATATAAAATCTAATAAACCTCTAAGATTCAAGAAAGCAAAACAGGATAGATGGGCAAACATGTATAGTTTTATTATAGAAAATAGAAAAATATGTGCAGATTTAAACAATTTAAATGTATTACCAAAAAAAGAAGACTTTTTAAATTTACCAAATGAAGATATAGTACCTAAAAAGTATCTATCTCACTTTGTAAGAGGTTTTTTTGATGGTGATGGAAGTGTTTACATATTAAAAAAAGATAATTACCCTGGTTTTGCTTTTGCTGGAACTAAAGAAATGATTTATGCTTTAAATGAATTATTGTTTGACACATTACAATTAAAAAAAAGAAATGTTTATAAAAGATTTAAAGAAAGAAAAACAAATTCAGGATACCAAGTATCTTGGACTGGAACAAAATCTTGTAAAATTTTTTATGAATGGTTGTATAAAGATTGTGATGACTTGTTTATATGTAGAAAAAAAGAAAAATTTGAAAAAATAGTAAATAGCCCTATATAGCAGTAATGTTATAATAGAAGCTCTTGAATTGCTGGAAAACCCTAAAGCCTTGTAAACTACAAAGTAGAGTGAAAACTCAAGCTTGAATGTTAAAAATTACAAGGATGGCTAATGGGCAATCAGCAGCTAAGCACCTTTAAAATGGTGAAAGTTCAACGATCATCCTAGAGATAGGAGTACACTCAAGTGAGTGGAAGTGGGAGCCTTCCTTACAGGAAGAAGATATGATCTGCTCTTATGTGAAAACATAAGCAGCTTTAAAAAGCGACTATAAAGTAACGACTTATAGTGAACATAAAGGAGCATGAGTGGTGATAAAATTGAGAAAGCTAAACAAGCTGCCATATTCTTATATGAAATATTCAAAAAAGTACCAGATGTAAGATTATATATGTATGGTCATACTGCTGATGAATATAGTAGCAGTAGTCCTCATAATACTACTATACGTATATATAATGAATCTGGAAAAGGTTCTGATAAATATGCTTTAGGTTCTATATCAGCAAGATCTAATAACAGAGATGGTGATGCTATTCTAGCTACAGCAAAAAGAATCAGAAGTATGAATCAAGATCCTTGTTTATTATTTGTTATTTCTGATGGTGCTCCATCAGGTTATGGATATAATGGTAAATATGCAATTCAAGATACTAGAAAAAAAGTAATTCAAGCTCAAGCTCTAGGTTTTCAAGTAATTCAGATTGCTATTGAAGAGTATGTTCCTTCTGAAGAAATGTTTGATTATTCTATTAAGATGACAGATATTAAGAATCTACCTAATGATTTGATTGCTTATGTATCTAAAAAAGTAGATAAGCTTATTAAATCTAAAGTAATCATGTAATATAATATTAGTTTCTACTCAAGATTAATTTCTTGGGTAGAATCTATATTTAAATATTAAAACTATGAAAAATAAAAAATATGTTAAGTTTACAACTTATCTTAAAAGTATAAAAGATCCTCATAAAGCTTTTGTTGCACTATCATATGCAGATTCTACATATAAAGAAAGAATACAAATTTTAAAAATGTTAGAAAAAACAAATGTTAAATTTCCACAAGAAACATTAGATGTTTTATCAGGTAAAACTTTTTATAATACAAATTTTACAATATACGTATTAAATGTTGTATATATAGTTACTTTAGATGCTCATGACAGTCTTGAAGCAAAAGATTATAACTGGTGGAAAGAAGCACTTGAACCTTATGTAGAAAGATTTTTTGATAATAGTCATTTATCTAAGGATACATGGTTAGATAAACAACTTACTAAACTACAATAATGGAAGATAAAAAATTAGAATATCCTCTTTCTGCATTACAAGCTTATAGACCTAATATGGCACAATTAATGTCTGAACTACAAAAATATGTAGATTTAGGTAATATGGTAGATGCAGTAAAAGAATACAAAGAAAATGAAACTCCTCTTGATATACAATTAAGAGAGTTTAAAAAACAACAAAAATGAAACAACCTAAAAAGGAAGTAGAAAAAGAGTATGAGATAGGTCAAACTATTAAGCATACTAAATTTGGTATAGGAGAAGTACTTAATGTTATTCCAGGTGAAGCTATTAAAGTTAAATTTGGAAAAGACATTAAGATACTTCTACTTAAGTATAACAAGTCTACACTTGTAGACTAATAATTTTTAGTTATGTATAAAAAAGAACTTTATAAATTATTTAATAATCTAGATGCTCTAGATGTAAGAACTACTACACTTGAACAAAGATTAGAAGTACATAAGTTATATGAAGATCTTGGTGGAGAAGTTACAATACCAACAGGAAAAAGAACAATTTCAAATCTTAATTGTCATTTTTATATACAGCAGTATGATAATTCTAATAGATGTCAACTTAGAGCTGAAAGTATAGCTGAAGCAAATTATAATTTTAACTTTCTTCCATATGAAACTTGGATAATAAGACTTAAAAGTCTAAGATACATAGACAATTCTGAAAGTTCTTCAAAAGATACATATCTTGATAAACAATTAAAAAGTTATAAAGATGAGTAATCATTGCTGGAATGCAGTAACAATTATAGGTGACAAAGATGTATTAGATAAACTAGAAGAATTATTTAATAAATATGAAAACTATGATTATTTTACACAATTTGGTAATTCTTTCTTTGAAGGTAGTAAAAAGTATAAACCTGTTGAAAAAGAAAACTATTTAGAGTATGGCACTAGATGGTGGGACTTTGAAACTAATAGACAAGAAGATAAGTTATTACAGATAAATGGAGATTCTGCATGGGGACCTCCTACAGGTTTGTTACAAATGATTTCTGATGAATATCAAGTTAGATGTAGTATAGATTTTTCTGAATCAGGATGTGATTTTGCTGGTGAATATATATATAATAATGGTGAAGTTGAATCATCTTATGATTGCTCATATTCACAACATTTATATAACTGTGATGGCATAGATCAAGTTATAAGTGAGTACTTATATGATGAAGAATGCTTTGAAAGTTATAAAAATGCTCAAAACTTTATTATATCTCTAGGTATTGAAGATGTTAGATCTTATGAAATAGAAAAATTAGAAAAACTTTTTGAGGAACATTTACCAGTCAAAGAAGAAGAACCAATTATTGAAGAAGAAAGAGTTAGATTTATAGACAATTCACATGAATCTGACAATAATACTTTCTTAGATAAACAATTTGAACAATTAAATTAATAATAATTATGAGTAAATCTCACAGTTTTAAACATTACCAAGGTTTAATTTACAACAACAATGTTGATGAAATGATTAAAATCCATGAGTTAATGGAAAAAGCAGGTTATCAAGTATCTGCAAGTACAAAAGATAAGTTTTCAGCTTATAGTGACAAAAGACCTTTTAAGGTAAATTACTTTATATCTAAAGTAGGTAAGACAATAAAATGGTGTCCAACAAATTCAGCTGAAAAATTAGCTAAAATAGAATCTAAACCATATGAGTGGTGGTTAGAACAATTATCTGATGATATTAAAATAGTACCTTCTGTAAATATTCCAACTAATTGGTTAGAAGAACAAGCAATGTTTTATCATAAGTATAAAATTAAACAAATGACAAGTATGGTTAAACAAGAAGATACTTCTGCAATGCCAATAATAGAAGATATTATCACTGAGTCTGTAGAAGCATTAGTAGAGTATGATGATCATGAATTACCATTTTAATAATAAATAAAATTTAAAATCATGGATGACATAAAAGAAATCAAAGAGTTCAAAGAAGTTAACAAAGAAAACATGTTAAGATTTATTACTTTGAATGGTAATTTACAACCTATGTGTACAGTATTAGTACATAAAGATGATAAATACAAAGCTATTATAGCACCTATTCCAGGCGAATGTTTTGAAGATGCAGAAAGTAAACAAAAGTTTTTACATATAATGCCTTTATTTTTCAAAACACTTGAAGAAAAACAAGATTATAGAATTGTATGTTTTTCTATTTCTACTGAGTGTTGGCTTAGAAAAACTCCAAAAGAATTAGGTATACCTAAAGATTGGAGAGAGTTGCCAAAAACAGAAGCATTAAGTATATCATATGAGACTGAAGATTCATCTACAGTAGAAATATATGATATAATCAGAGATGGTATGATTGCTAATGAAGATGGAGATTTAATAGATTGTATCAAACTTGAGAAAAATGCTGATTTACAAGATAATAACAATGGATTAGTAGAAGGTACTCTTTCTAATATTTATAGAAATTATGTTAAATCAAAAACTACAAAAGATGAGTAATCAAATTATGAACAGTGAATATGCATTCACAAGTAACTACACAGATAAAGCTGGTAGAAATTGCAAAGTTAAAATTATTTTAAAAGTTAACTATGATAGTAAATCATATGTAGTAATTCCTTTTGGTACATCAAGAGATGAATTTGGATTTTTAAGTAATTCTAATAACAACTATGAGATGTGGAAAGCTGTACTTCAGTTAATTAATGAAGCTATAGATTTTGGTGAATCCTTAGTTAATCCTCCAGCTACAATTGATGATGTTATTTCTAACATTGATGTGAAAGAATAACATGGAGTGGAAACAATTTGAAGTCACAGAGTATAATGATGAAAAACCAGATCATACTGTAATCATGAACTCTGAAAGAGGTAGAGTCTGGGTAAAAGTTGGTACTATTGATATTTGTATTGCTCAGTCTGATGATGGTGAAGGTGTCATTATTGATGCATATGACCATGAAGCTGCTGGTGATCCAATTGATAGTATGGCTGTTTACTATAATGAAGATAGCTTGGAAGATTAAAAATTTTTTTGTAATATTGTAACTTTAAAAATCAATAATTATGTTAATAAAATTTAAGAAGTTGCATGAATTAGTGGAAACACCACATTATGCAAAACAAGGAGATGCTGGAATGGATCTAACAGCTGTAGACATTAGTAAAGATGAACATGGTAACATTGTTTGTCATACAGGTATTGCAGTAGAAATTCCTGAAGGTTATGTAGGATTAGTATTTCCTAGAAGTAGTATCTCTAAGTATGACATGCACTTAAGAAATAGTGTAGGTGTTATAGACTCT
>Ga0114964_10000126_pt1 | contig 56651 bp, 74 predicted proteins | sample C_131016_MF_Meta_FD_92638 | JGI IMG/M metagenome (GOLD analysis project Ga0114964, IMG submission 92638) | Freshwater microbial communities from Lake Croche, Canada to study carbon cycling - C_131016_MF_MetaG | ecosystem: Environmental > Aquatic > Freshwater > Lake | place: Lake Croche, Canada... | reverse complement strand
CCACCACTCTTTTTAGCGCTTTTTTTATCTCTTTTTTTTTTCTACTTTTAATTATGGATTCTGGTTGGAAATTTCTTTTTTTTTTTTTTTTTTTTGGTCTGCGCGCGCACCCCGTTAACTTCCTGTCGTACATTACGCCTCACGTTGAAAAAAAAACCATTACGTCTAGACGTGTAGCTGTAACCTCATGATTAGAATCACTTCTTACGTCAATTACGTCAAAAAGGCTGTTTTCACACATAAAAAAAATAAATCATTTTTCTGGGAAAAAAACCACTATATAAGTGCGTTTGACGTAATAACTTCCCTCACCCCACCCTCTCCCTCACCCTGACTAAAAAAGTATTTTATTAGCACCGTGGTCCGTGATCCGTGTTCCGCGCCCCATTTATCCGCATACTTCCCCCCTCTACTTTCCCTCTGATTTTCCCCCTTGTCCGTGCCCCACTGTAGCTTATATGGGACACGTTTACCCTCATACTTAATCCCTTGTGATCAATATACTTCTCTCCGCTTTTTCCTTCATTTTTTCTTCGATTTTCTTGTCGATATCGTATAGGCGTTCGCGGTTGATGGCGTCTTCCCAGCCGAAGCACTTGAAGCAGTACCATCCTCGGCGGTAGCAGTGGTCGTGAGTGTCGTTGGCGATGATCTCGTCCATGGGGGTATTGCACTGGCATCGTGTGACGAGGCTCATGGTCCGTTATCCTTGTTGCTTGCGGTGGAGTACGGAGTGGTCTTTCCATGCCTGTTTGTCTTTGTCTTTCTTGATGAGGTCTTGGTTGGTGATGCGGAAGGGCAGGTCCTTTTCGGGTCCTATGCCTATTTCCACTTGTTGGATCTGGCCGCCTTTGGCGAGGAAGGCGGCGACATGATCTGCCAGTTCCTCGCGGATAGCGGCGGAGGCGGTACGTCTGTGTGTGTCGGTGAGGATGTATCGCATCTCGCTGCTTCGGGTGTCAGGCTTTGCCATCGGCTTTCTCCTTCTGGGCGATCTTGAAGAACAGGGCGTCTACGACTTGGATGACAGCGTCGGCGGTGGCGTATTGCGAGTGTGCCAATTGGGCGTTGCTGGCGAGCATGCCCTGCAGGGCCATCATGTACGCCAGTTGGCGCGGGGTCATATCTTCAAATTTCTCGGTCATGTGCGTGGTCTCCGCAGTTGTTTGATGTGTTTATAGTCGTGTTCGTCTTTATAGGGCACGAGATCCAGATCTCGGGGTGGGTTTAGGAGTTTTTCTTTGTTTGCGCCTTTGATGTATTTCCTGTAGTGCGTCTGATAGGTACTCCACGTCATGACGCCGCCGAGGTCAAGCATGAGTTTTTCTACTTCTGTTGCGATTTTATGTGCGGACTGATACTTAAGTCCGAGTACGTGCATCAGCACCCACTCCACCCGTTCGTGCACCATCAGGTAGGGGATTATAGAGTGGCCTTGGTACGTGGGCCGTAAGTGTTTGTCCACGTAAACGGTTCCGCCCTGTGTAGAGACACCCCCGACATACGGCACGTCATGTGTTCTGTCCGTGGTCGTCGGCTTGACGACTTCGCTAAGAAACCGTGGGTCGCGTAGGTATTTCATTTGTTCGGGCGTTAGGTCGAGGTGATTACTCTCTATTGCGGCAGGTATTCTTGGTAGTAAGTTATCGCTCATTTCGCTTGCTCCTGTCCCTTTAGTGTTTGATGGCATTCGCGGTCATGCTGACACATGCCGCCGTCAGCTACTTGGTTCCAGCAAGTATTGAGTGCGCGCCCATTTTTATAGGTCGGGGTGAACGGCTTGTCACAAATTTGGCATGATGATTGGAGGTTTTTCAGCGAACACACACACTTCCTGACCGGCTTGCCCATGCTCCCCGCGCCCCGAGCGCTGTCGCTATTATAGGAAACGTAAACGTATTCTTCTGGCACGTCTTGCCAGTCTGACCATACCGGATAAGTACCACCACCGCCGTATGCCCCGGCTGACCCATAAGAATTACTTACTGTCACTTGCTGCCGCATTTGCAGTTTGCCATTTAGCCAGCGAAGTTCAATTGTCATAGCACCCACCCCCACACCCGTAGCATCACAGCGACAAACGTCGCCGTAACAAAAGTTACTATAGACACCGTGCCGATAAATACGTTGATCTTTTTAAGCGGAGCAAACTCCGCACCAGCGTTTTCAAAAAACCAATCTACAATGCCGCCCAACACAAAAATTAAAAACCACGTTACTGCAAACTTTTCTATGATGTTCATTTCACCCGTCCAATCATTGAGTAGCGGAGTGCAAAAAGAGCGCCATAGCACATATTCTCAATGCGTTCGGCATCATTTCCCGGCTCATGCGCGCAGGCATATTTCAACATTGCCCAGCAGCCCTCGTCGCTAGCAATGGTATGGTCGGCATAGCCTCCTATAAACGTAAAGCATTGCCTGATGAGCGCCGCACCTTCTGGTGTAGATGCTAATTTTTCAAAAGTACCAGCTGGGCTACAAAAAAAGTCTAATTCTTCCTGTAATCTTCCCAAGGACATTGGAGCACCTCCCGCGCCCCGCGCCCCGTCGTTATTACAGGAAACGTAAACGTATTCTTCTGGCACGTCTTGCCAGTCTGACCATACCGGATAAGTACCACCACCGCCGCCGTATGCCCCGGCTGACCCATGAAAATTTTGCTGCCGCATTTGCAATCTGCCATTTAGCCAGCGAAGTTCAGTTTTCATTACTTTGTCTCCTGTTCTGTTTTGAGGTTGCGGATTGCGCCCGCCGCATGACGAAGTGCCATGTTGTAATAGCGGTCTTCAACCTTGTGGCATTTGTCGTCAACAGAGGCACCAACATGCTGATTTTTTGCTGTGGCCGCAGCCTCATCAAGCGCAGCATTCCGAACAAGGTCGGCGAATTGTTCAAGTTTTGGGAGTTCAGCATATTTTGCCGCAAAATAATCCCGTAGCGTCATGCCATCAAGCTTCTGGCCGTACTCGTCGTATTCTTTCATAGCACCCACCCCCTAGCTCGCGCCACTTCGTAAACGCAGAAAACCCAAATGACTACACAATAAACTACATAAAACCCGCGCCTTGCAGGGCCACCAATAAAGTCTTTCATTTCATGGCCCCATCGTCAAAAAGAAAATAGCGGCGGCGTAGACCACGAGCAATACAAAACATACTGCAAAAATAAATTCTACTGCGGCTAAAAACTTATTCTCGTCGTTGAATTTCATTTTGTCATTTCCTTACAAAATTTAATTAAATCGTCAACGTATTGCAGCACCTCAGAATATACGTCCGTTAAATCCTCATCGTACTCCCGGCGGGCCTCGCACTGCTCGTGGTATAACGTTTCGGACAGGGACACCAGCTTGTCGGGGGGCGTTGCATCGACACGTTCGTACAACGTGTCGAGTTTTTGTTTCTTTTGCCTCATGAGGTATTCCTCATGCGCCTTGGCGTAGCCGCGTGCAAACGCGGTTTCAATGGCCGTTACCGTAACGCTTGCCATCCCGGCCATTATCGCTTCCATCTCTTCTTTATCACTCATCGCATAGCCCTCAGTTTTATCATGTCGTACTCCCTCACCCACTTTTTAAATTTTCCCACTACTGCTTCTCTTGAGTAGTCGAAGAAAGTAAGCGGGAGTTGGTCATCTGCCTCGCTCACTAATCGCCACCACTGTGGCCGTATTTCGGTGATGATCATGTTTAATCCTCAGTGCATCAACTTGCGGAGTTTGATTTCTTTTTCTTTGATTAACTCCACCACTACTGCGTGGGCCTCCTCGGCCTCGGCTTGGGAGATTTGTGCCATCTCCAGCCAGTGGCCATCTTCGAGAGCCAGCTTGACCTGAATCAATTCAAAGCCCAAGCCCAGCATATCGTCTACGAGTTCATTGCTCATTGGCCACTCCCTTCTTGACGATGCCGTGGCGTGCTTCAAGAGCGCGTGCGAAGTCCACTGCGAAAAGCCCAGCGGGCTTCATGTGCCGTGCCGCTTCCATGTAGACGGCATAGATGTCCTCCTCGGACAGTGGTTTTTGTTTTAAGATTGTCGAAATAAGGCGTTTAATTAAATTCATTGGATTCTCCAGATACGGGCGGTGCCATCATTGGTGCGCACAGTAAACTTTTTGTTATTACGTTTGCCAAACGCATACGCGGCGTTGTGTATAATTTTGGCGTTTACGTTATCTATAATAAAACTGTCGCCGATCTCCATTGTCTTGAAGGGGTATTTAACATTGCGCAAATTAATGGGCATCGGGACACCTGATTCAATTTGGTATTTCATGATCAGCCCCTCGGAGATGACAGTGGTTCGAGGACATCCAGTTCCTGTCGGAAGGAACGGCAGTAATGGATACGTACTTCTGGATCTTCGATGTTGTCAGCGATATCCCCAAAAATATTAAGCACACCACCGCGTGCAGCGTGGGTCTTTTCTCTGTAACCGCCCTCCATGGAAATGCCATGAAGTCCTTTCGCGATAACTCTGCCTAGCTCTGTAGCGGATTTCTTAGTTAGCTTCATTTTCTTTCTCTAGTATCTCGTCTTCAATTAACATGACTTGGCTTTCGGTTAAGGCGTCAACTATATTGACTCTTCGTGGTTCTCCCGTTACCGGGTTGTTCGTTAGTACCGTGATCCGTTTAACATCAAGCTGTCGCGGGAAGCCGTCTTCTGGCGGCAGCACCTCGTAGAGTACTTCTACGTCAATCGATAGGGTTGAATGAAAAACGTTCATTGTATTCCTCCTCCAGTTGGCGGGCGGTTTCTGGATCACTCAGTGCCAGTGTGCGCAGGTATTCGGCCTGTATGAGCTGCATGACGGTATTGCCATAGCTGGCTACATATAGATCGCTTAACTGGCGCAGCATGGCGTGATGTTCCACGCGAATGACTACCGTCACCCATGCGCTACTTCGTTTGGAGGGAGATAGGGGTGCGACATAGCCCTTGGGCCGTCGTTTACGCCATGGCTTATCGCGACGGCGTTTGACGATCTTGGGGGAAGTAATAGTATGTAAAGCGGTCATAGGTTCTCCTTTCTGGTCGAGCGAAAGGATTCTAATACATACTTTTTATGATACGCAATAGGTTTGAAGGAATTATTTTGCGCTGCCCCATGAGGGACCTATTTCCATATCGGCCTTGGAGGGCACGGTGAGCTTGACTGCGGCGACCATTATGTCAGCAGCGGTGCGTGCTTCTTCAGGCGTGGACACACTGACCGCAATCTCGTCATGTACCTGTAATAATAGAGTGAAACCCGCTTTGTGGAGCGCGACCATTGCAGCTTTAGTCTGGTCAGCAGCACTGCCTTGCAGGAGTTTGTTAAGCCCCTTGTAGGTCATTGCACGCTTGATCCGTGGGCCGTATTTCGCGGTGGCTTCTTCGTACGGCAGTGCCTTGTGTACGCCCCATTCGGTGGGTTCCCAGAGTGGGAAGCGGCATTTGCGTCCGAGTAGCGTGCGTATGCTGCCCCCACTGGCGGGGCGTTCGATGGCCTTCATCACGGCGTCTATGGTGCCCTTTAGGAACGGTACCTTACGGTGAAAGGTGGTGATCAGTTCGGAGGCATCCTCTACGGGTAGGCCGAGCTGTACGGCGAGTTTGCCCTTGCCCATGCCGTAGCAGTTAGACACCAAGACATTAGACACGGTAAACCGATGGCGGGGGCCAGCGTTTATGATGTCATAGACTTTCGCGTATTTCTTCTGTTCAGGTTGTTTTCTCGGTAAGAAGCTATTCGGAGGTTTCCCACTGCGTAGTTTCCCTCGTTGTTGGTCCGGTCTATGGTCATTCCCAACCAGTCCGAAGCAGGGTGCAAGGACAGCAGATATTCCACAAAGGCCTTTACGGAGGAAAACTCGCATTGAATTCCACGGCCACCATAGTGTTTCCAGCCTCTGTCCTTGGGGTTTTGGCATCTCTGCATAGCCGCCGTAGCCCTTCTTTGCAGTGACTTCATCTCGATGGATTTTACAATCAAGTGCCCTCGTCCCGCATGCTGCTTGCGCATAGTGCATGGTCGGCACATAGTTGACTTTCCACTTTTGAGGTTGTCCAAGAGCTTCCAATCCTCGGCCCCACAAACGCATCGCACTTTCGCGTACTGATGTTTTCCTGTTCGCTGAACCACCCTGCTGATCACGGTCCACATACCGAATTGCCTGTTCCGCATTTCCGGTGGAAACAAGTGCATCCAATCTTGATGCTGCGAGCCGGAGAGAAATTTTCCCTGATTCGTTTGTCCAGACGTCATGGTCCGGTGTTGCTGTGAGATTGCCATAGGTAATAACCTCTTTGGTTCCCATGAAAAACACTCCCTCATGTGATACCCATTCTACCCCATCCCATACTTTATGCAATTCCGTTACCTGTTGGATTGGAACAAGGCCACTATCGGTAAGGACCATTTCGCCCTGCGCAATGCAAAGACCCAAGCCAATCGTTTTAGCTACCTTGCGTTTGATGCCTGCCATGTCGGCGATCATCTGATGGAAGTCGGTATCGATATCTGTGATGTAGGCTTGGGCCATGTCGCGTGCTCCGTCAAGCTGGAGCAGGTTAGCGTAATGCACCAACAAGCGTGGCTCTTGTGATGAAAAGTCACAGGCTGCCCAGTGCTGTCCTTCTTCTGGCAGAAAGAGTGAGCGCACCATGGGTCCGATGATTTCGTGCCGGGCTGGCACTTGTTGGAGGTTCGGCGATGCCATGGATAGCCTGCCTGTCACCGTGCCGCCGTCATCAGAGCGCAGTTGGTTGATATGCGCGTGGATGCGCCCATCGTGGGCAGAGAAATCGATGTAGGGCTGCAGGAACGTGCCGTAGGTCTTGTTCAGCTCGCGTGCTTCCATGATGGCCTTGGCAATAGGATGCTCGCACGTATCAAGGAATGACTTGGTAAAGCTGGGCAGTCCGGTCGTAGTCTGTGGGTAGGGGATGTTTAGTTTGTCGAAGGCTTTAGCGATTGTTGCAGCGGCCCACATGTCCACGGGTACCCCTGAAACATCCTTGATGTACGTTAATAACTTTTTCTCTTTGTGTTTCATTTCGGTAATCAAAGCTATGGCTCTGTCACGGTCAAACCGGATACCGCGAAAGGTAATATCGATCAGGATAGGCAATAGCTCTGTTTCCAGATTGAAAATGGATTCGACTTCTTCGTCGCGCATTAGGATTTGGAAGTGATGCCAGAGCTTTAGCGTAAGAGCAGCATCCTGTTCCGCGTAAGCACCCACATACATCGCGGGGAGTTTCCACAGCTCCTTCTTAGGGTGCAATCCGAAATCGGCTGCAGCGTCTCGTAGCCCCTGCTCTGACTTGGTCTCTTTAAGGTAATCGTAGCCCAGACTGTTGAGCGCATAACTGAACCGGTTCTCGTCTATCAATGCGGCAGCGATCATGGTGTCGATAATACGTCCGTTGACCGTGAAGCCTGATGCGCGAAGCCAGCCAACATCGTAGGCAGCGTTGTGCATGACCTTGTCGCAGGGCAGTAGTAGGATCTTGGTGATCCAACGCTCGACGATTCGTTTGTCTAAATTACCGCCGCCTGCGTGCGCGATAGGGTAATAACCCTTCCATCCATCCACTGCAACAGCGTAGCCCACGACAAAACCATCCTTGCGTGGCCAACCGGGTCCGTACTTCTCCATGTTGGGATCACAGGTCTCCAAGTCGATAGCGATTTCTTTTGCTTCGGACAAGTCAGGAAAATCCAGTGGCGGGAGCCATTCGGACTGGATCGGGAACAGCGGTATGTTAGTTTTCAAAATCTAAAGGCCTTTCGTATGTCCTTGGGATGGATGATGTGCAGTGTCTCCCGTGTACGGGTAATTCCCACGTACAGCAGTCGATTTATATCATCCGCGTTATGGTCATAGTCCTTAGCAAACTTTGGGCTCAGGTCCGTGAAGAGCAAGACGTTATCCGCCTCTCCCCCTTTTGCTCCGTGGATCGTGGACAGTTTTACTTGCACCTTGCCAGTGAGTTTCGTGCCCCGGCGTAATATGGCAATGATGTAGTCTATCTTTTCTGCACCGATCTTAGTCAGTGCTTCGTGCCAGATGCTATCAGTTAATAGTCCATGGCGTGCTTTTAAATCATCAAGCGTAAAGAGTGCTTCTGGATCCGCCTCGCGTAGTGTCTTATGCCCGCGTGCGATGAAATCTGAATTAAGGTATTTATAAATGTGTTTGAGCGTGGGGTAGTTTATGGATCGTCCCTTGCGCAGGGACTCCCAGCCGATTACGGCGGCGAGTGTGGCTTCAGCAATGCTCCGTTGTCCGTGGCGCTCGAAGAGTATTCCCTGTGACTTTATCCAGCCATACAGATCATTAAGCATGTAATTGGCTGACGCCAGTATCAGCCACTCTCCGGTAGAGATATCCACATGCATGTAGTCGCGATAATAGGTGATATTGCCCTCTACCTCACGGGAGTTCCAGAATTTAGGTTGACGCTTACGAATGCGTTGTACGACTTGAGTGGCTAGCGCATGGACGCGTGCAGGTACACGATACGATTGCTGCAGGACGCGGATATCGCCCTCGCAATTCAGAAAGCTGTCTACGTCTGCACCTGCCCACATGTAAACAGCCTGATCGTCATCGCCTGCAATGAATGAGCGAGTAGCCCTCTTCATAAGGTTCTGTACAAGGGTCCACTGCAGTGCGGACAAGTCCTGTGCCTCGTCAAGGATGACCACGGTTAGCTTGGGCAGTCGCTCAGGTTGCGCGTTGATCAATTCCAGCAGATCGGTAAAGTCCAGCAGTCCTGCGTTCTCTTTGAAGTGGCGATACGCGCGCTCGACGTATTCAAAGTGGTGCCACTCGATGCCCATCTGGCTTTGGTTGTAGTGTGTGTGCAGATCAAGGCCCTTGATGCGCGCGATGTTGATCTCGTTCAGTATTGGATTATCGGCGTGGACGACACAATCGTCTTCATCACTGACAAGTGGCCCCATGGTAATACCGGCCTGTGCGGCAAACTCACGGTAATTCTCAGGCTTCATGATGTCTTTGTTGCTGACGCCAAGGCACTGGTACGCCAGACTGTGGAGCGTGCGAAACCACGGGAAGTCGGTATCAGGATTTAGGTGCGGAAACTTTGCAGTGGCACGTTCCTTTGCCTCGAGGGATGCCTTGCGTGTGAAAGCAAAGTATCCAATGGACATTGGGTGCACAACAGCAAGTTCCTGCTCAACAATGTCGAGCAGGTATGTAGTCTTGCCGGATCCGGGGGGACCGAATATTTTATGGATGGCCACTAGAAGGGAGCCTTGTTCTGCATCCTCGGCATTTCAAAGGGTGCGTCCTGTGTCGTGAAGCGTGGCAAGCGCCACACGCGGGTGGTGCGATTCTTCAAGAATAGGCTGATGGGTTCACCGCCAGTGTCGCGCAGTCGCTGGGCCATCTTAGGGGCTGAAAGGCCCGTGAAGTTATTACGCTTCATGTGTGCTTCAAGGTCTTTGATACGAAAATATACTTTGCCTTCTGTTTCATCCACCCAAGGGCGGCCCATCAATATCTCATCACGGACCATTGCTTGCTGGAGATGGGTGCAGAATTCTTCGACAAGATCCGCGAAGCGTCCAGTGATGGTCGTATCATCAGAGGCTTCCTGTATCGCTTCCAGTTCCACCATCTCTTTCAACAGCCCATTGATCATTGTCTCCCAGTCCTGCTTACGCACTGTGGGTGGGAAGCAGTTAAGCTTTTCCACACATGCCTTTTGGAAGGCTATCTGGTTGAAGAGATGTTCTGTCTCCAGTTCGATACGCTTTAGGTTAACGTCTAAGAACCATAATGGCGGTTCGGAATTGTATTTGGACAGTGCAGACATCTGTGGCGAGTCTGGGCCATCACCGCCAATACCGTGTTTACGTGTACGGCATAGGCCTGCGTTACAGAAGGAATTGATGGGCGCATCTTTGCACTTGTACTTATAGTCCCTCTTGCCGAGCTGCTTACTAATGATCTGCAGCTCCGACATGCTCAAGGGGGGTGCGAAATACTTGAGGTTGTACTCCATCATTTTGTCTTCCCAACCCACTGGGTAAGCCTTCTTCAAATAAATGCCAACGCTGAACATGCCGTTATTACGTGTGCCTTCAGGAAATCCTTGCGTGCACAGTGCCTGTAGGCACGGTGGACCATCCTTTACGATGATCTCTGCTTGCTTTGCAGCTTCTGGAAATGCCAGTGGCGGTGTCTGTACGTAAGTTGCGTATAGCGCGTAGAACTCTTCCAGTGTCGCGGCACTGCCATCGTCATTGATGGCGTAACGTAGGCCTTCGTCCCCTGCAAAATAGGGTAGGTTTAGGAAATTACCGGTATCGCCGCGCTCTACTAATATTTCTGCCTGCTTAGGAAATATCTCGCGTCCAGCCTCGCCAAGTAGTCCTGCCGCCGCCGTGAGGAAGCGCTGCATGTCCGCCGCAGGGACTGGTTCAGAAGTGAATAGGAATACATGCGCACCGCCGGATTTGCTACGGCAAACAACCATGGGTAGTTTTAAACGGCGCACCTTCTCAACCAGCCCCTTGTGATCAAGCGGATACTGGTCAATGTCCACGCAACCCCAGATACAACTGTTGTTTGCGCGTATTGGAATTATGCCTAGACTGGGTTCTACACCATCAAGATGCTTCTGCCACAGATCATCGGTAGGGGGTTTGCGAATAACAACAGCCTTTCCGGCCTGCTTGCCATTCTCTTTTGCTCTTTCAATCTTATAGGTTCCATAGGCTATGTCTAACCCTGTAAAAATAGCCTTGAAGCGAGATATGTCTACCATTTCTTCTTTCTCGGTATAAAAAGGCCGGGAGTTACCCGGCCTCACACTTAGAATATACGATCAGAGGATGCTGCTTCTGAATCATCTTGGTGTTTTACTTTTACTGATCCACTGTTAATAGTTTCAGCAAAGGACTTTGCTGCACTATAAACATTGGAGTCTTCAACCGAACCAACACGTTCGATTTCCCAGCCGAACCATTTGCCCTTGTCATTGGACTCGCTTACTGTAGTCAAGCGGTATACCTGACTGTACATTGGTGGCGTAAACAAAGTACCAGTACTGCTAGGAAGCTTGACTGACAACATCATGCTATTCCACTTGCGCGACTTCTTAAGCTGTGTGGATTTCATTACGATCAATGCAGGATTGGGAACGCCATTGTCTAGCACCATCACATAGTGATTGGCTGTGTTTTCAATGTAGTTGCCGTTATCCAGATAATCTTTGTTATCTCCCACTTCACGGTGTGTCTTAGAGATGATATCACTAGTCGATGGGTAGACCATCAACGGTGCACCGCTCCCAGATCCACGTGGTGCCCATTCAATGTACTGACGTACGTAGCTGGTGGGTATGACAAGCACACCTTTCTTGCCATCATACAATTGGCCAGTAACACTATTGTAGAGCATGCCCGGCAAGGCCCCATCTACCTCACCCACTTCAGGACTGACGTTGGTCAGCAGACGCAGGAATGGAAGCGCGAAGTCTTCTTGCCCCATGTCCTTAAAGCCACCGTTCGCATCAGATTCAAAGTTGGGGGATAAAACCAATACGGAATTTTCCTTTACTGCTATAGATTGCTTGCTCATGTTTCTTGTCTCTTGGTTAGTTATGCTGATTTAATTACCGCTTTTTGGCCTATGTAGGCACCAAAAAGTTCAGATGGAAACTCGTTGCCTCGCTCCGTCTGTTCCTTTACCCATGCCTTAAGAGTCATGGGTTCTATTTTCTCGGTTTGACTGGCTGGAAAGCCCTTCTCGTCGAGAAGCCCTATGAAACGGCTGCAAAGCTCGTCTTCGCCGCGTCCAAAACGGACGCTGACTGTATTCTTGATGATGTCATCAAAGCCGTGGTCCCTGAGCCATTGATAGGCTTCAGCACGACGCGCTTCAGAAATACTGGCACTGTAGAACGGTTTCACATCAATAGAAGAACCGTCTTCCATCTTAAATGACTTCATCCCCATACCTGCAAGTGCTTCAGGGATAACTTCTTCAACCAGTTTACGTAGCTGGTCTTTACGCTCTTTGACTACGGACTCCATTTCTTCCACTTCTTTCTCAAGTAGCTTGGCACGTTTAGCAAGGCCCGCGATACTTACGATATCGTCATCGGCTACCTTGAGTGCATCAGCATCCTGTTCAAACATGCTATTCATCGTCATAACTGTCTCCTTTCTGGGGGTTTAGATCAACTTGTATGGGGATATAACGCTTTTCATGCCTATCCCACTTCAGGCATTTATACCGTCCATTGTTTTTAGCTGCTGCAATACAACTGACTATACCTATGGCAGTTGGATCACCAATGAAGAGTAGATAATCATTATCATCAAAAAGTTCTAACTTTCTTTTTATACGCCTAACTGTGGGCGCAACTGAAAAAGCAACCTGCGCATTGGGTGGCAAGATTGTTTCAATTGTTCCGAAGTCTAACGCAGATGTAATGTTGTGTTGTCCGGTCTCGGACACAACGTAAACTACTGGCATTACTTTCTCCTTTCTCTGTATGAAATTGAAGAGTATATTAGCTCAGGACTTGTTGCAAGTCTAAATTCATACAGGAGATACACATGGTAGACATGTTCATAAAAAACTATCCGTACAAGAATAAGCCTTTTGTGCATCAACAAAAGTATTTAACTGACTACTGGAAGAAGCAAAACGTAGCACTGTTTGCCGACATGGGGACAGGCAAAAGTTTTATGGTTATCAACAACATAGCCATGTTATACGACAATGGTCATGTTAACGCTGCACTCATCATTGCCCCCAAAGGCGTCTATCGAAATTGGATAGAGTCTGAAATACCTAAACACATGCCTGAACATGTTGTCCACAGAATGGCCTTGTGGAGTCCTACCCCGCGTAAAGTTGAACTCCAGTCAATGGATTCATTGTTTGAGGTTACGGAGGACTTGAAAATCCTCATCATGAATATTGAAGCGTTATCCACTGAGAAAGGGATGAAATACGCGCAAAGGTTCCTGATGTACCACAAAGCCTTTATGGTGATTGATGAAAGCACCACGATAAAAACACCCAGCGCGCGTAGAGCGAAAAACGCTGTAAAAATAGGCAAATTAGCAAAATACCGTCGCATCATGACAGGTTCTCCCGTCACGAAAAGTCCGTTGGATTTATTTCAGCAATGCGATTTCTTGTCACCGGATTGTTTACAAACATCCAGCTTCTATTCTTTCCGTGCACGCTACGCTATTACGGTCCAACGCACGATGGGCGCACACTCGTTTCAGAAAGTAATCGGCTATCAACGTCTGGATGAGCTACAGGAAAAGCTCAGTACCTTTGCTTATCGTGTGACTAAAGAGGAATGTTTAGATTTGCCACCAAAGACCTACATCAAGCGGGAAGTGGAGCTGACACCTGAACAAATACGCGTTTACAACGAAATGAAAGTAATGGCACTGGCCTCATTCAAAGAGGGCATGACCACTACCATTAACGCGTTGACACAACTACTACGCCTACACCAGATTGTTTGTGGCCACACTAAATTGGATGATGGCACTGTCCTTGAGATACCTAACAATCGTATAACGGAGCTGCTGTCCGTGATCGAAGAGTCATCAGGCAAAATCATCATCTGGGCCAACTATAGGCATGACATTGAAGCAATAAAGCTCGCGCTCCAAAAGGAGTACGGCATGAACTCTGTTGCTACGTATTACGGAGACACTGAAGCAGGCGTGCGACAACAGATCGTCACTGACTTCCAAGACATGGATAATGACCTACGGTTCTTTGTGGGCAATCCACGTACTGGGGGCTACGGCTTAACGCTGACCGCTGCTAATATTGTCGTTTACTACAGCAATAGTTTTGATTTGGAGGTGAGGTTGCAGTCAGAAGATCGTGCCCACCGCATCGGACAAACGAAAAGCGTAACGTATATTGACCTGATGTCGCCTAAAACAGTAGATGAGAAGATCGTTAAAGCGTTACGCGGCAAGATCAATATAGCGGATCAGGTAATGGGTGAGGAGGATTTACGCGCATGGTTGATTTAATTCCTATACGCAAGTTGTACAAATATGAAAGCTTACAACGTATAGATCACCCTGATGGAAGGAAATACGTGTATGGGGACCAGCGCCTGCCCAGCGTTACTACCATCCTGTCTGCTACTAAGGACAAGTCGGGCCTTGAAGCGTGGGCCGCGAAGGTGGGCGCAGAGAACGCGGAGAAGATAAAGAATACCGCTGCCAACATTGGCACCCACATGCACTCGGTTATTGAACGAATGATCGCGTACCGGGATTTGCCACGTCCTACAAACTGGGAGATGACGAAGGGCTATGAGATGGGCTACAGGCTCATCAACACGTTCTTTCAGAACATTGACGAGATCTGGGGATCAGAAGTGGCGTTGTACTACCCAGAGAAGTACGCAGGAACCACTGACTTAGTGGGCGTGTACCGAGGTAAGCCTGCCATCATCGACTTTAAGCAGAGCAATAAGCCTAAGAAGAAGGAGTGGATTAATGACTACTTCCATCAGTTGGCCGCGTATGCCTTAGCACACGACATTGTTCACGGTACATGTATTGAATATGGCGTAGTACTCATGGCCGTCCAAGACGGGACGACCATGGAGTATTCAAGTGTTAGTCAGGAATTCGCGCGCTACAAGAGAGAATGGTTGCAACGCGTAGAAACCTATCATGCCATGTCGAGTGGGAAGAGCTGACGATAAAGGTCCTTGCTACTCGGCCCAGCAGACGCCTGTGGTGGTGGGCCACCCGTAGGAGCAGCAGCCGGTGACTCAGGGGGAGTGTTTATCCCCCTTGTACTAGGAGCAGCAGCCGGTGGCGTTTTGCGAGGAGGCATCCTATTTACACGCGGGCCAAAACCACTGGAAGGTTCTTCTTCATACATTGGCGGATTTTCAGGATCAAACTCGGCGTAGTTCTTGGCTGCAGTTATGCCGTATTTATGGAGAATGATTTGCAGACTTAATGCTTGTTTTGCATCTTTAGGTCTACTCAAAAGTGCCTTAAACAGCTCAGGATCTTGAGTAGATTTCTCCAACACGTCCTGTAACAAGAACTGTGGGCTATCTAGAAAACTACCCCGCAGGAATTTCCCCGCAGCAGATGAGGCAATCAGGCTGCTTACCCCTTTTGGTGCAAGAGCAGTACCTAAATGAGAACCAACGATGGAGAAAGCTAGCTCTGTCATTCCATCTGCATCTTGCATCAATTTTCCTAAAGCAGTGGGATCTTGCATTGCATTGGTAACACGTTGCATAGCATTGACAATATCGCGAGTACGACCAATTTCAGGAGCATTAGCAATCCCATTACGGGACATTAACTGCATGACAGAAGGTTGGCCCTTGGATAACGGCTGGAAAAGCGCTTGTTGAAACTTATTAGCATCAAATATTGTTCCATCCGATGAGACGGCTTTGTTATAAGCATATTCAAAGACGGATGATTTAAGCCCATCGACAGCGTCAGGACCTCCCTTCTTAGCTAGATTGACTAGCTTCTGCATATTGCGGATAGGGTTTTTAGTAGGGTCCAACATATTGGCTACGGCTTGCGTAGGGTTCTCCACAGCCAGCACTTTAGCAAAGGCTGATTGTTTGCCAACAGTTTTCATCAGTTCTGAATTGCGATCAGTGACATTTCGCAATGTTAATTCAGCAGTAGTTGCATCGCTGAGATCATTAAATAAGTTTAGCCGCTTAAGAAGGTTTTCATTTTCATTTACGAACTTAGTGAGCCGGAGTGGATCTACTCGTCCAGTAAGTGGATTGATACTACCCGATGCAGCAGACATCAAAAGTCGTGATTGTGCATCCCGTATAGAATTAACACGCGTCGCCGTGTTATCTGCAAGGGGTTTCAAAGCCAGTGCCTGTGGGCTATTAACACCAAACTGGTCAACTGCTTCTGAGTATTTAGTTGCAGAAAAGTTTACCGCCTCTTCCATATTTAGCATACGGCGGGCCGTCATGTCGCCACCACCCCTAAATACTTCATTTACCAGCATCTCGGGAGTGTATCGTTGTGCCCCGGTGGTAGTAGTAGAAGTCAGTTTATTGGCAAATGTACGTGTAAACGTATCATTGAGCGAACGCGAATATGCCCGTGCATTATCATATGCAGGCATCCCCAATGAATCCATATCGGTTAGCAATGATTCTCCCATTTGCCCATAGATAGAGGCCTCTGCGACATCTCCTTTAGCAGCAGCACTTCTTGCAAAATCCAGTAAGTCACTACGCGCTTTTATTAAATAGGAGACAGGGACAGTAGGAACAATATCCTCCCCATCTATTTTCAAATAGGTCTTGGGAACCTGTTTGGTATCTAGATATTCTTTGGTCAACTTACCCGTTGAATAACGTTCAATTGTTTCGGGGGTAACGCCGAATTCTGCCATGATGCTGCGTACTGCAGGAGGCAGGCCCTCTTTAAATCGTGCAGGAGTAAAGCGACTTGCCATCTCAAGGAAAGTCGTACCTGCATTTAGGGGTTGCACTTGACGGGGTGCTACCTTAGTGCGTTTTCCAGAAAGATTTGTCACAACAACAGAATCTCGCTCTGCTTGATCCCATAGTTGTCGCTCATAGGACCGAGCGTCGGAAAGAGCGTCTGCAACATGTACTTGCATGATATTGGCTGCTTTCATTTCTGCATCAGGATCATTTACGTTAATGCGTCTTGATGTAGTAGTAGCATCTAACTCTGCGGCTGTAAGCCTATTGGTCAACAGATCATTAAACTGTCCCGAACGCATCTGTGCCGCCTGACGTAATGCATCAGGAGTCCCGATATCGCTTAACTTTTGAATAAGAGATTGATATGCAGCTAATGCCCGTTTTCCTTGTGCATTAATTGCTTGTCCATAGTCAGCATTGCGTTTCAATAGGGTATTTTCCAAAGCACTAATGACAGGAGAACCTGTTATCTGTGCAACGGTTGGGGTTTCCGTAATAAGACGGGGATCATCCAGCAGTTTAACCAGCGCATCAGGGTCTTCCCCAGCTCTATCTAGAATGTCATAGAGCAAAGTTTGCGCTTTCTGTTGCTGGCTATTTAATATTATTCCTTTAATATTTTTAGCTTTGGTAAATAGACCTTTAGTGGAAGCAAGCCCTGTCACCAACAGCTTAGGGGGGAATAAAAACCCACCTACTATTTCGGCACCTAGCCGTGCACCCGGGGATTCAGGGTTGTAGTAAACCTGTGAGCCACCTAGTGCACCAGAGCTTAGTCCGGCTAATGTCTCACTTGTTATATTAAGCAAAGGAGCACTGCGAGCAAAAGTGCCCTGCTTTGATATAAAGCTGGAAACCTTACCAACATCCGCTTCCGCAAGCCGTCGTACTCTATCTAATTGAGCAGTATCTACAACGCCCGTACCCATTGCCTCTGCAACTGCTTTTTCGCCTGCTTGTTTTACTAGATTAGGAAGCCCAAAACTAAATGGAATCGTTGAAACAATACTTCCAGTTGTTTTCCCTGCTTCAGCATATGGCACGAGTCCAGACAGCAATGGCTCTTCCGCATACGGAGTAATTTCTGCAGCTTTTTTCTCTACATAGGGAGTGACAAATTTCTCTCCACCCAAATAGCCTAGTATTCCTCCACCTATAGCACCGACAATAGTGCCAACTGGAGGAAGAAATGCGCTACCTACGGCTGCGCCAGTCATCATTCCTGCGGTGGTAGGCAGTCCTTCTACTGCTGATTTTGCAACATTAGCTGCGAACACCTTCATTTGTGTATCTGCAGAAGGATCTTGAGCGCTTAGTGCATCCCATGCGGTTGGCGCAGTATCCGGGGCGCGCGGTGCTATAGCCATGGAAGAATCCGGTGGAACTAGTCTGTCCCATTCGGTTTCAGCGGGCTTAGTATCAGGAACACCTACTGTGGATTGTTTTGTAAGAACAGTCGTTAAAGGAATGGCCCCTTCATCTTTGTTATCTTGCGCCATAATAAGTGCCTATTCGATCAAGGGGTTTTTGGAAAGGGTATTGCTTTTACTTCCCCATTAAAGCTGAACAGAGTTCCGGGGGACGCAGTTTTTAAACGGGAGTCATCTTTGTTATAAATTCGAACAGGTGCGCCTAGTATTACCCTAACATTATTTAACATGGATAAAGTGGCTTGCGCATCACTAAGCCTCTCTGCATCGGCTCGCGTAATTTCATTTCGCGGTTTTCTATTAATAGTATTCAGCTCGGCTTGTGCCGCAAGCATTTTTTGTTCTAAGGCGGTATCCAACTGAAGTGCCCTTTGTTCAAATGCTTGTTTGTTATCTATAATATTAGGCAATATATCTACAAACTCCTCTATCTGCTTCCGTTCCTGTTGGGCATAAGTAGGACTATTCTGTAAAACGGCTGTAATAGCATTAGCTTGGTTACGGATATAAGTACGATTGTTAGCACTTTTTTGATCAAGCCCCTGCATAGCCCACGGCCCTACAAGCGGCAAACTTCCAACTGCGCTAGATATGGCTCCCATAGGACCAGTACCCCCTGCAGCGTTAAATATATTTGAAGCATTTTGATTAACATTGTAATTGTGCATTGACGGATTAAAGTTAGGAGCCATGGCATTGGGAGGTGCAATAGGAGCTGCACCAGTAGGTGCAATAGGAGCTGCACCAGTAGTTGCAATAGGAGCTGCACCAGTAGTTGCACCAGTAGTTGCACCAGTAGTTGCATTGGCAGTTGGTCCAGAAGGCATATTATCTTCTTCATTCTGATCAGTAGTATCACTTCCTGCAGTCAAAACATTTAATCCGGGGCTACCGTGTTTAGGCGATATAGTTCCCAATGACTTGCGTTTAGCCATGGCTTCCACTACAAAATCAGGAAGTTGCTTGTCAATAGTGCGCGTTATCTGCCTTCCTGTAGGGTCCAAGTAGGACTCCGTAGTTGGAATCATATATTGCGATACGGCACTTTCAAAAATACGATCCTGATCCTGACTAGTGGATCCAGAAGAATAAGCTGCTGCTCCATTCCTGAAAATATTAAGTATTCGTCCATTAAGTGAACTGCCAAAAGGGTTATCGGATCCGGGTTTCCCTTTGGCTATTCCCAATTGTATTTTCATTTTTTCATCAAGAAGCTTGGTGTTAGCCGCACGAATGCTATTGATGTCTTTCTCGCCTGCCTGCAATGCGGCCAAATTAATAGCCTGATCGTCTTTAGCCATCGCACTGACACGCGCGCCAATAGCTGCAGGAAGCGATGCGAATGCGCCTGCAAGACGAGCAGCCTGCGATCCACGCATTGCTTCGCCCCTGTCATTGACGTTGCCTGCGTAATTTAAGGCACGTTGACTGATGTCAAACAGCATCTGTGACTGCGTAGCACCCTTATCTTGCCCTAATAACGTCTTATAGATGGGGACGTATTCCGCCATTTTTTCTTGTAGCGTGGGAGTAGGCGTAGGAGGTTGCGCGAGATAGTTACGGGTATAGGTTCGCGCAGCCGTAATTTGCTCAGGCGTAAGGTTACTCCAGTCGTTGGAAGAAGTATCAGGGGATGGGGTCACGCCTTCTTCATCGGACCCGTCTTGAAAATGTTGCACATATCCACCACGGGCCATGCCCTGTGGTCCTTGGTCCATGGGCGGTGCGCCTTGGGGTAGGGATGCAATGCCCCCTCCAGCCGGAGGAGGCATCGGGGGCGCGCCATCTGATGGCGGGGCCATGCCGGGTGGGGGCATGTTCGCGGACGGTGCGCCCGGAGGGGGCATTGCAGAACCTTGGTCCATTCCACCGGCAGGCAAGGCAGCTATGCCTTGTTGCTTCAGTACAGGCTGTAGCAGCGCTAATACCTCAGGGGGAGTATTGGCGGCCGCGTTGTAACCAACCATATCGGCCAGTTCTTCAACGCGCGCATCCACGGAGCGCATGTCTCCGCGTAGATTATTCATCAGTATTTCAGGCGAATTGGGCTTACGGTCCATGGCTTTAGCCGCGCTATCCTCCTCTTCGCCACTTTCGTGCTCGGACGACCCATCGCTGCCCATGGCTCCAAGCATCTCGTCGAGACCATCATCCTTAAAGCCCTGCATGATACCAACGTTTTCATCGTCGCTTGGATCACGGAACATCTTCCGCTGAAGTACTTTTGATTTCATAAGGATTCCTTAGATTAGACCTGCTTTGGCAGCACCAGCACCTGCAGTGAGAGCACCAACACCCAGACCAGCAAATGTCTGTAAGGGACTCGCACTTGGAGCACTTTGTGATGTTAACGCCATCTGCGTAGTAGGTGCACCACGGAATATGTCAGACACGAAACCCAACTGCTGATAAGGGGCCATAGCTTCCTGTGTCTGAGTAGCGCGCATTGCATCAAGCTGGGCCTGTGCATTCTGCTGTTCTATGCCGCCAAGACCCATCAACAACTGTGTATCGGCTGCACCTAACTGCTGGTTTGACTGACCCAACGCACCGAATTGTACGCCTAATCCGCCGATGCCCTGACCCAATTGGCCCAGAGTACTGGCTTTAGACAGATCAACACCAGCCTGTTGCGCGGTTAGCCCGCCGATGCCCTGTCCTGCTGTACCAAGGGCCTGCGAGGAGGCTAATTGGCGTCCCTGTTGAGACTCAAAACCCTGCATTGCAGCCTGTTGTGCTTGGCCGTAATTCTGGGCGTAATCCTGCATGATGCGTTGCTGCATCAGGTCCTGTACGCCGCGTTCAGTTTCTGCACGCTGTACGCCTTCGCGTGTGCCACCAAACGCACCCGCACGAACAGCCTGTGCGGCAGCTCCCTGACGAGCAATATCTGCCTGACGACGCATTTCACCCAAAGCATTCTGGGTAACCTTTTGCTGGTACGGGTTCATGTACGAGGCCGCCATTGATGGGTCGTATGCCTGAGCTGATCCCAGCAATCCACCAATCCCCTGCGCCGCCACGTTTTGTGCAGCTTGGAAACTGGGTGCGGTTTCAATAGCCCCCGCAGAACGAGCGCCCGCTTGGGTGAGATCCATGCCCTGCGTAACGCCTTGGGACGCGGCCTGTATATACGGCTCCCACGCCCCTACGCCCTGTTTAGCAAAGTCAATACCCTGTTGCTGGGTCTGCGAAAGGCCCGCAGCTTCAACGGCTGGCGTAGTAAGGGGCTGGCCGTACAAACGACGCGCTTCGTCCATAAGTGCAAGCTTTTGCGCCTCAATCTCTGGCGCTTCGCGGACAACCTGTGAGGTATAAGTAGTACTATCAGCCATGTTGTTTCTCCAGATGTTTCATGAGGGCCAACATGCGTTTTGCACCAGCGCGCCGGGAACCTTTCCCAGCAGCACGGACCGCTTTCGCCGTAAAGACAAACTCCCCATCGGACAACATCGCCGGTACTTGGTCCGAGGTTCCCGTACCGGGGCCACTGATTGGACCGTTTTTGCGAGGATAGTGTATTGCTCCCCCTGTTGCCGAGCGAACCGGTTCTTGAACTGGAGCACGGTACATTGACATATAGGGATTGTAGGCGGAGGTAACGCGTGTGCCACCGAAATTTAGCTGTAGTTCAGGGTGTTGCGCAAGGTACTCTTTGCCTGTAGGACCCGTAAAGCCGGGGGGCATTTCGGAAGGTATCTGGTCGAAGCCCCCTGCCAATGCCGCAATACCGAGTCCCGCGCCCAGTGCAGGGCCATATTTGGCTAACATTCCCGGAGTTGCATCTTTAAAGGCTTGCATGGCTAATTCTTTAGACCCAGTGTCTGCCAACATATCGGTATATGCCTTTTTAGCCGCCCGTTCACCTGCGGCTTGTATTTCGTTTGGATTAAATGCCTTATTAAGGCTCCCAATGCGGGCGTCTAAACCCACACTACTGTCTGGAGTAAAGGTTGCTTTTAAGTTGTCTATAAATCCCGGAGCGGGAGTAAGCGCGGCAACTTTAGCAGCCTGTTGTTGGCCTGCAGCCATACCTTGTGGGCTAGTCATAAACGCAGGAGTGGTAGCTGCCTGTGCCATAGGCGCAGCTTGTGATGCGAGTACTGCCGTTTGTCTCTGAGCAGCGGCCATTGCTTCAGGGCTAGCCATAAACCCTACATTTGTGGGTGAAGTTAAACTTTCAATGCCCCTTTGAACATCTGGTCCAAAATCCACGGCAGCTTTAGCCGCATCACTTGCAGTTACACCCACGTCAGGAAGCGCGGATCTAATCGTATCTGACGTGGCTTCTCCAGCACCTGTAGCCGCAGTAGTGCCTGTAGTAGGGGTTTTGGCTGCACCTACAGCGCCAGTTACGCCTTTAACAGCACCTGCTGTTATGCCGCCAATGGCACCGGCTTTCAACGCAGTCTTCAGGTTACTACCACCCAGCAGCGCGGTTCCCGCTCCGCTGACAAAACCACTGATGCCTGCAGCAGCGATGCCGCCTTCTGCTGCGTTTAAAAAACTCGCCGCAGCAGGGCCTGCAAACATAAACAGTGCAGTGCCTATGACAAGTTTGCCAATTGTGCTAGAGGCAAAGGATTTAACCGCGTGGCCAACTTTTTTGAAAATGTCACCAAGCCACGAGAATTCAGGAAGACCCGTTCTAGGGTTGATCGTACCGCTGCCCCCGTGTTTACGTAACATCCGTGCTTCAGCGGGATTGATATGCGCCAACATCGTATCGCCATTACGACCAAAATGAGCCATCGCAGCAACCATTGGTTTGAGGGTTGCAATCCCACCTCTTGCCATGCCCGGGGCGGGCATTTCAGGGGCCTGTTGATCGGGTCTGTGGGTAAGGATCTCAGCAGCGGTCCGTGGTCCGGTGTTCGCGGCTGGTGCAGAAGTAGTATTTGCCCTAAGCTGGTCGATTGCCATATTGAGCGCACCGAAAAACAGTGCATCAAAGGTAGGCGGAAGTAAGTCTTCTGGGATGCCCTGTGCCAGATATTTGGCTCGGATAGCCGGGTAGTCATTTGGGGAGTCTAAAACAGACTCAACCAGCGTATTGAGCATGTCTAGCACTTCGGCTGGAAGTTCTAGCCCCTGCAGCTCAGACTTGAACTTGGCAACGGACGCGGGGTCTACCTCAGCGGCTGAATCCAGCAACTGGGAGTGCACGTCCTGCGGCGATACCTGCTTGCGCATCTGTTCGACAGCAGCCATTACACGCGGGTCATTTGCCGCTTGGGATGTTGCACCTTGGGGTAGGGCCATAATGCCCTGCATTGCGTCAGCCATGTTGTTACCTGTCCCGGATTAAAAGGAAAAAGGCCACATAGGGCCGCGTGCCTGAACGGCACGAAGATGGAGCGATTATCAATGATTCTATCAGTTTCTGTCTATCAAAAGCACGCTTACTGTGGCAACAACATCAGTCGTTGTCACCTTAATTTTTAACAAGTCCCCCGCTTCCAGCACGAGGACATTGGGATTACGGTCCCATCCGGCTGCAAAATCAGCATAACCCTTCCCCACAATGCTTTCTGCAGGGATTATTGTATGGGTTCCTGATCCGGCTGGGGATATCACCACTTCAACCGTTGTTGCGGCGGCATTGCTATTTGAAACCCATATTGATTTCACAACAGCGCTAGTTGCCGCAGGGACCGTGAAAACAGTCGTAGACGTGGCATTAACCAAAGGAACTAGATACCGCTTATAGAGGTTTGCCATTAATTCCCCATGAACCAAGTTTGTGCTTGGTCCTTATCTTCCGACACCACGGGCGTATACGTGCTGTTTAGCTGCAAAACAATCTGTTCCAGTGAGCGAACCAACTGGTTAAATTGTTCTGCGCTATAGTCGGTTGGATTGGCGTTAGGTAGTCGCACGTTAGTGATTTTGCTCATTTAAGACTCCCCAATGCAGCATCTCTAATCCTTTTCTAGCGGCAGCAGCTTCTTCTGCTGTCCCAAATACTTTGGAATAAAACTTTTTCTTTTGCACTGTTATCGCTGCGTAATAGCGTCCACCGTGGAATAAAACACCAGCGAAACCTGTCTTATTTAGCTTTGACATGCACTGGTTTCTAGCTTGCGCGGTAGGGCTTGCCCAGCGCACATTGTTAGGCTCGTAGTTACCCGTTGTGTCAATCCGGTCAAGGGTTTCAGTGCCTGACGGCTCACCAACAGCTATTGCGAAAGCGGCATAATCATGCCAAAGAGCATATACAGTAACCCCTTTACTCCCGTATCGCGCGTAGTCCTTATCTATGGGGTTATAACAACGCCGCATCATTGCCCGCCATGTGTTGTAGGAAGACTTATTCCACCCTCCGTGTTTAAAGTTTGGGGGGATGCATCCACAGGAAGTAGTATTACCTGTCACCAAACTCCCAGAAACTACAGTGGTTTTTTCTCCACAATCACAAGTACATAGCCACATAACTTGCTTGTGTACGTTAGTGCCGCTGCGCGCAATTACTACTAGTTTCCCAAACCGCTGCCCTACGCGATCTATAAATTTACCCATACTAAGCCCCTTAAGTAGAAGAGCCTTTAGTATACACCTTATTTTAGGATCGGTATACATGTCACCTCAAGCCATCAGGTTGAATGTCCACACGCATCGTACCAAAGCGCCACGTTGCGTACAGGTCATCACTCTCGATGCGGATTGATATCTGTCTACCGCGTGCACGAGTGTCCACTTTTTCAGTGGTAGGCGTGATTATGTAGGGGTCGAGGGAGCTATAACTGGCAGTGGCCTGTGGGTATTGGCGCAAGAATAAATGCACCAGTAGATCTCCGACTTGATTCCTAAAATCAGGGATAAAACGCTTCATATAGAGCATATTATCGCCATCGCCGATGTCGAAATACCCTGACTTGACGTATGCAATTATCGGCTCACCCGCAGCATCTGCCCCTGTTTCCTGACTGTAAACAATGGTTCGGCCTGCCGTTAGGCCGTAAATCGTACTAATCGTCGCAGCAGTGCTGGTCTGCAGGTATTTAGTAGCAACGGGGCGTGGGTACGTGTTCGAGTTTACCCATGCGGTACGGTCCATTGTGCCTGTAGACCATACATTTTCAAGGTAGTTAAACGTTACGCACAGGTCAATATAATCGGAATTCAATGAGCAGTACCAGAACGTTACTTCGTTGAATTGGCTATTAAGGCCCACAAAACACTTCGTACTCTGCACCTGATTCAAATTCTTAAATACAAAATCCTGCACAGTACACGCCAGCTTTTTAACCGTACCGTCAAATACGTAGAACGCGTCGGTGCCCATCCAGAAGGCGACGCCGTTTACGTCCACTGCTGCGTGAGGCCCGATACACCCGCAGTTGGCACCTAACTGCTGGAACCCAAACGTATAGGGCGGGCCGATATATTGCATACCGTGTAATGAGGTATCGGTAAATATCAGGATCTGGCCGCGTGAGCGTATGGCCGTAACGATGTGGTTACCGTCCGTGAGCCGTTGTCCACCCGCCGTGTTGGTGGCTGATTCAACAAAGTTTGTGATATCTTCTTGGTTTGAAAACCGTACAAACATGGGATCCTGTGTTGTAGGGTCCCCAATGGTGTCCTCAGTACCCAAACAAACCAAGTGGCGGTCGGGTGTCGAGACAAGGGCATAGGTATTTTTGGTAGGAGCACCACTGAGGACCGCAGCACGCGTGCCTGTACCAGAGACGATCTGCCAATAATAGATAGCACCATTAGCCAACTGGCATACGACATTTTCACCGTAGGTATCGAACTGCCAGACGCGTGAATACAGCGCAATACCACTGCCAGATGTACGTGGGGAACCCCACGTACCACTGCCCCATGGTCCGGTACCCCAGCCAAAATCAAAATAGCTGACAGGAAGCCCAATCGTGATTTGATAAGCACCAACCACGGATCCCCCACCATTACCACTATCCCCTGCAGTAGCATTTACAGGAGCGGTAATCGTGTAGGTATTGGCAGTAAGGATGGCCGTTATTTCATATTCGCTGTTTAAAACAGCGGCAGTAATGTTGCCGCCAAGGGATGCTGCACCGCTGTACGTGACAAAATCGCCTTTAATAGCGCCATGCGAGCTATCAGTGACTGTAATAGTAGCGGAACCCGTGGAGGCAGCAAAAGTGACGTCGCCTACGCCCGTTGTAGCTCGAATGGGAGTAATATCGTACCAAACCCCACCCGTTAGCACATACAGTTTGCGATTAGTGCCTGCAATAGCGTAAGGAATACCCACAAGGCTATTCCATGTAAAAATATCAGACGTTACCCCCACTAAATACTGAATAGGGGCAGTGAAATCTTCCCATCCTCCGATTTTCTCAGGCAGGGAATAACGAAAACGGATGTTATCCCCGTCAATCCAGCCACCTTCAGCACCGTATTCAGTGTTCTGCTTATCGATGCCGGGGGTAAGGGTGAGTTTGAAGTAGGCCATTACGTAATAGGGCCTCCAACCAGCCATGCGTTACACGTACGTTCGCCCATGGCCCGGAAGTGGAACAACTGACAATAGCCCAGATCAGCATTTTGAACAATTTTGGTTCTGGCATCAAATTCGGCAGTACCTTCTTCTGCTGCTTCCTCCCCCGGTTTCTCTGTCAATTCATCCTCATCCATTGTTTCGAGACCCTCAACGAGGCACGCTATCATGGCGGGGGTTTGCACAAACGCCGCGCAGTTGCAGCAACGCGAACTCTTGGCTTCTTCAACCGAGGAATCCCACACGCGGGCTTTGGCTTTCCAGAAATCAGTAGATGGCTGGTCCGGGTTCAGCGGACCGTAGTTGTATTCCCGTATCGCCATGTTGCTGTTGGTGCGGTTAAGGCCATTGTCCCGCAGTTCAACTGGACAAACCTTGATCAAGTCTGCCTTTGCGTATATTTTTTTAATTTCTTTGCCAATGGCGTCTTTTTGAACTTTCATGGGGAAGCAACTCCATTTTATCTGGCCATATTATTGCACACTATTGGCTTGGAAAGTTGCCGCCAACAGGGTCACTTGCCCCGACCGCAGCGCCAGTCCCGGAGTTTGTACCGGGCGGTACATGGTCACCAGTCCAAGGGCTTTCGTTGATGGGGCCAAAGCAATCTGACAGCGTCGCACCATTTACTTTCTTAGGTCGTTTGACGCACGGGAAAGACCACATATTGCTCATGCCGTTACCAGCTCCCACAGCCGTGGTGAATGTACGGACGGTCATTGGGGCCGGCTCCCATGTCGGGGATTGTGGGTAAGTGCTGGGGGTGCCAAACAGACTCCACACGGTATGGTCGCCTTTAGGCGGGGCGCAAGATCCGTTGGTGAGGTTAAAGTCGGCAACGCTTTCGCCTTTGATCACTGGGCAAACCGCGTGACCTTCCTCAAAAGTTTTGCTGCCTACGACCATCGTCTTGCCCGTCGGTTCAGTGGCGCTTGATGCGCACAAAGCATACTCGCCGTGGCAGATGGCAAGGTTTGGATCTGCATGGACAGCCATGCTGAACAGGGTAACAAACACAGCGATTATTCTTTTCATGGTCGTGTCCTAGTTGATTAAAGTTTACCGTTTGCCTTCAGCGTCTTTGGTCTTTTCCCATGTTCTCATGGTGCCTAACCCGAGCATGCCGATTAACACTTGCATCGTCAGCGTGGTGTCGATTACAGGAAATGGGCCAGCGTAGTGGAAACCTACTTGTGCTATGAATCGGGCAAGCGGCTCAATCAAAACTGCATAGGCAAGACCAGCACCGCAGATCCAGCCGATCCAAGGTCGCCAACCGGCCACAAACCAGTTCGTGCTTTTGGCTTCCTCTTGATTAACGGCCATCTGTCCGGTCAGCAAGGTTATATTGCCTTGGAACTCTTCGGATCGGGCCTGAATCGCCAACTTGGCGGCTAAATCTTTATCAGCAACAAATTTGTTGATGAACGTATCAAGCAAGCCAATTCCAGCAGTAATAGGATCCATCGCCATTAGGCTCTCCCGATAATCCAAGTGACTTTTTCGCCCTTGGCAATCGTCTCGGAGACTAACTGCTCTAAAGCAGGTAAGTCGCCCTGATAGAGGACACAGCCTTCGGTATGTTCTGTTCTCGTACCTTTATGCACGCGAATTCCGGTGAATAAACAGCCCGACAAGTCGCAGCTCCGGTCTTTTTCGTTGGAGTAGAGCAACAACATTTCCCGCCCAAACCGGGTAGACATCGTGACTGCTACTTTGTACTCGCCTTCCGGGATGCAGGTCTCTTTGGAAATCTTGATGCCGGCAGGGCGGCCAATGTCTTCGAGCGTAACGCCCAAAACTTCATCACCAATTTGTATTACGCCAATGGTTTTGTCAGTCTGATATGTACGGCGATGTTCGATGATCATGCTGCCGCCTTATTTTGAATTATCATCGTGGCTGAGTTTTACCCCAGCAAGCAGCCCGATAAAGCCGCCAACGATAGTCTGAAATGCAGGACTGATGAGCTTAAATATCTCGCCGTTGTCTATTTCTTGAAACCACAAGCCGGTCACGAGCGCGACGACCATCAGCAGCACCGATATGCACAGCGTGGCAGACACCATCAGCGTTACGGCAAACGTCAGCTTTCCCTTGACTTCACTCGGTGTAGCCATGTTTATGCCTTGTCTACCTTGGTTTGCAGCAGATCAAAAATCTTGTCCAGCTTGCGATTCATGTCCTTAATATCGTCCCGGTAATCATCCTTTGTGACGTAGGTTATTGGCATGTTCCTAACGTCCCCATCAAGGCGGTCAATAGCAGTGTAAATGCGGTTCAGCGTCCATCCGCCAAAAAATGCTGCAACTGCGACTGCGATATTGAATAGCACTTGGTAGTCCATGTCTTACTTCCTTACTGCGGGTTAATGGTCGCCGTTGATGTTTCTCGATCTAGCGTGAGTTGTCCATAACAGGTTACATTCCAGTCTTGCCCATCCTGTTCGCTCGCAGAGGGTACTTCGAGTCGGAAGTGTTTCACAAGGTATTCCTTCTCACTTTTGTCCCCCTCAAACACCCGCCAGACGTGGTCCATTGTGCCCCGTCCCGGCTGCCCCCTATTTTTGTTGAACCTGATCGAGTACTTCAAATCACTTCAGCCGCTGGAGCTGCACATGTATGAGGCGGGTTATATCGCACGCTCAAATTAAAATGCACGAACTTAATCGGCTTTTCGGAACCATGTCGCCCAAACGAGTGAGGCAGCCAAGCATTACTGATAATCAACATCCCCGGTTCTGGTGCAAAATTGATCGTGTTACTTGCCGGTGTCGCGTTACTCATGTCAGTTTCGGGCAGGTTGATCTGCACCTTGCCGCCTCGTGGATCATGGAACATGGCGCGGGAACAATTCTCCGGTGTCTCCAAAAAGTAAAAACCTACTAGCTGTGTCCCGGCACCATGTACGTGCTGCTCCATCAACGAGTGCTTGTAGTGCTCCTGCGTCCAAGCCGCGTCAACAACGACATCAAAGACATTCATATCGTAACCTTGACCCTGCAGGATGTTCCAACCGTTTTGCCAAAGGTACGTGACAAAGTCAACTAGACGAGGATCACCCGCGTAGTCATCCGTGTTGTGCATCGGAAATAACTCATGCACGTCGTGCGTTATCCTTTTCAAGGCTTCTTCGGAAACCTCACTTACTACGTCAAGGAACTCTGGTTTTTTGCTTACATATATTGGTGACGGAAAGTAATAAAAGGCTTCAAACTCGGGCTTAGTTTCGGGTTGCTCTATTATCATAGCGTTTCATAACCCCAAGAGTTCAACACCGCTTCATGAGGCTTAAATAGCTCAGTAAACTTACCCACCGCACCGGGAATTGTGCGCAGTAGTGCTACACGCTCCGCATTATTGTTATTTAGCCCCTGCACCACCTTTTGCTTAACAAGACATTCGCCTTTAAAGGTAAGGTCAGACAGTTCAGGCATCCAATCTTTAAGTGCTTGAGTGTGTTTGTCTTCGTTGGTGACAAAGTCTTCAAAGGTCATTGTGTACGCTTTGTCACCGAGAAACGCCTGATTCTCCTTCTGTATAACATAGGTGTTAACCATGTGGTCAACTATTTCTTGCGCGCTGTTACTAGGGTTAATCCGGCGCTTTAAGTACATCTCAATGGTTGACTGCACCCACGCATACGGCTCACGTACCATGATGATCCAGTTCGCATCGAAGTACGGCTGCATCATTTGTATACGGTAGGTATCGTTGGGGGTCTTTTGTAGCCGGACGGGAGCGGTAGAGTTATTTTGCTCCCAGTTGGTATCGAGAAAAGTTTTAATACCCCCCCAGTCGTAATTTGTCGGGTCTTGGATTATTGGTATATGTGCACCGGGGGCTATACGTATCCCAGCAATACCCTTGTCTCCGTACAGTGTCCTAGCTTTAGTTGCCGCGTTCCCTTCAATTATTCCAACTTCATCTGTGGAATTTGCCTTTCTTATTTCATCGGTTAGCGGCGTTACATTGGCGCACTTAGCAATATAATTGTGCAGGGCAGTGCTGCCGGAATAGGGCGGAACAGCTAAAAATAAGTAGCTCATAACGCAAAACTCACTGCTGAAAGCCGTAGTTCGGGCGGTGTAATATCTTTCCAGCCCAGTGTTTCCTCGTCCCACGCCCACCATTTCTCTATGTCTGGTATTGGTGTAGGGGGCACCCAAGCACAAATAAGTTCGTCGAACGACCAAGACGGATAGGGCTGCAGTGCCCGGTAAGCATTTATTTTTTCAATACGTTCTTCTTCAGACATATCCCGGACAAACCACTGGTCTTTAAACCCCTCGCCCTCGGGCAAATAAATAACTTCAGCGACTTGGTACACCCCCACTGGCATAACCGTGCGTGAGGGGCGGTCAACGCGAGTAAATGGTTTCCAGTTATCAGGTATACCCCCAAACGCCCCATACAGATGATCCACCAACGCGGGGTGGTTAACGGGTTGCCCGTCTTGCACTTGTATATAGAGAGTCATTATGGGTAGCTCACACAGGTTGTTGGGAATGTACGTGTAGCGCCGGGCCAGACCATACGGACTGCACCCGGTGCGGGAGTACCGGCGGTGTTGCTGGTGGTTCCCCTGCCACCTGCGCCCCCACCATAGCTGCCCCCGTTACCCCCATAGTACCTAAGATTAAACGTTGTAGTGCTCCCGGTGTGGCAGGACGCAGAAGAGCAGGAAGTCCCACCTTGCCCGCATGAACCACCACCCCCCGGGGTAGCCCCATAAGCCCCAGCGCCAGCGCCATTTGACCCTTGCCCCAACAGAGCCACCCCACCAGCACCAACACCCACAGTTTGAGTGCCTCCACCGCCGCCCCCACCGCCAGCCCCCGCAGAACCCGCAGAAGCCGGGGCCACAGCGCCATTACCCCCATTCCCCGAATACCCACCTGCCCCGCCGGGGCTACAAGTAGTGCCAGTACCCCCATTACCCCCGCCGTCACCCGTATGGGTACCACCTGTGCTGCCCGTTCCACCCCCACCCTTCACAACCGCCGTGCTGACAAAATATGAACAGCGGCTAGTGGTGCACCCTGCTCTAACGGTATAGCTACTCCCAGCAGTTACGGAATAATTATTTTTGTACCCCAACCCCCCACCGCCACCCCCGTTAGTGGTACACCCGGCGGAACCCACAGCCACGACAGAAACGCTCACAACACAGGAGGGCGCTATCCACGAGGAAAGCCCAAAGGTGCGCTGTGTAAAACTTCCGGGGGGTCGAGTAGTGGTAGCACTGTCCCAAGAATAGGCGTACGAAGGGACAGCGTTAGCGGATGCAGGTACAACAGTGCTTTGGGTGTCATAGCCAACCGCCATGAACTTACCGGCGGAGCTAACAGCGACCGACCGCATAACGGCGGATCGTGAGTTAGTGCCGTTCATTAGGACTGGAGTAGTCCACGTAGTGCCGTCTGTTGAGGATGCGGATACGGCAAAACTAGGTGAGCCAGCCCCAACGGCTACAAATTTACCAGCGGAGTTAACAGCTACCGAGGACATACTGGCAGCCGTAGTAGAGCCGTTCATCGTAGCTGGGGTAGTCCACGTAGTACCATCGGTGGAGTAGGCGGCAACAGGATAGCCAGAACTGTTCCGACCTACCGCTACAAATTTACCGGCGGAGTTAACAGCTACCGAGAACATATAGGCAACCGTAGTAGAGCCATTCATCGTAGCGGGGGTAGTCCACGTAGTGCCATCAGTTGAATAGGCGGCAACGGGGTAGCCAGAATTGTTATACCCCACGGCTACAAACTTACCAGCGGAGTTAACAGCTACCGAGTACATTTGGGCAGCCGTAGTAGAGCCGTTCATCGTAGCTGGGGTAGTCCACGTAGTACCATCGGTGGAGTAGGCGGCAACGGGGTAGACAGAACTGTTAAGCCCCACTGCTACAAATTTACCAGCGGAGTTAACAGCTACCGAGTACATTTGGGCCTCAAGACTAACGCCGTTCATCAACGCGGGGGTAGTCCACGTAGTGCCATCAGTCGAATAGGCGGCTACGGGGTAGAAGGAGCCGTTATACCCCACGGCTACAAATTTACCAGCGGAGTTAACTGCTACTGACCACATACGGGCAAGAACACTAGAGCCATTCATTGTAGCCGGAGTAGTCCACGTAGTACCATCGGTGGAGTAGGCGGCAACGGGGTAGGCAGAATTGGTATACCCCACGGCTACAAACTTACCGGCAGAGTTAACCGCAACCCCTAACATAACGCCCGTAGCCGTAGAATTGTTCATCACAGCAACAGGATAAAAGTCAGTAAACCCCGCGACTGCAACAGCAGTGTCACCAGCCTGAAAAAAGTTCTTCGACGCAAACATTAGTATGTATACCCTTGAGCAGCAGAGCCGTACCAGTTAGTGCCATCGGCAACGAAAGTCAAAATGTCCATCTTACCCACAGTAGCCGTAATCGTTGGCGCACCCGCAGTGCCCCACTTAACCGAGGTGAACGTCGCAGTAGTTGCCGTGCCGGACGCAGGCTGTTTGAGCAACATCAGGAACGAGGTGCCCGCAGTAGCCGTGGGCATGGTGAACGTACATGCAGTGGCAGATGTCAACGTGGCGGTGTAGACCGTGCCTGTGCTGATTACAATTGTTTTGGTGGACGTTACCGTGCCGCCCGCTGTGACGGTTTCGGTGTAGCCTGTGACGGTGGGAGTAGTCAGGGTTGGGCTAGTAGCAAGAACAGCCGAGCCGGTGCCGGTAATCGTACCGAAGTCTGTGAACCCGAAGTCCCAACCAGCAGCAGTCGTTACCGTAGTGTCAATACAAGTGATGTGTATCGTAGTGCCGGGGATAATCGTTCCAATCAGGTTTGCGCCAGACGAGTTAACTGTAATGTTCCCCGTGCTGTTGTTGCAGATATGGAATGACCAGCCCGTAGACAGCGTAGAAGTAACAGGCATTACCACCGTCTGGGTAGTTATCCCCGTGAAATACTGGTAGTACGTGCTTGTGTTAGTGAGGGTCGTAGTGGCCCCAGCAGTAGCTGTAGTAGTGAAAGCTTGCAATGCAGCGTTAGCGCCTGCGGCTGTTGAAGCCCCGGTGCCCCCGTTAGCGATGGGCAGTGCAGTGCCAGAGTAGGTGAACGCCAGTGTACCCGAGGAAGTGATCGGGCTGCCGGAGACACTCAGAAGGCTTGGGACCGTTGCCGCTACGCTAGTGACTGTACCGCTCGTAGACGCCGTAGGAGCTGCGTTAAACACAGCAGCCGTTGACCCCGCGCCGTCGGTGTACACCATGGCTTTAGTGCCCGTGGCAATCGTAATGGTAGCACCGGAACCCTGTTTGATTATGATGCTCTGGCTACCCGTAGTAGCGTTCTCGATGATCCAAACCTTAGACACTGTGTTGGGCGCAATGGTAATGGTGCGAGTGGCAGTCAGCGATACCCCAGAAGTAACCTTGAGGTACATGGAGCGCAAGGTATCCACACTGCCATCGGCCATCGTATAGGTCACATCCGCATCGGTCGCCATGCTCTTGAGGCCGTAACCAAGGGCAGCGGTGGAAAACTCCCAGTTATTGTTGGTCGTCGTGCCCCATGTCCCACTTTCGTCACCGGTAGTAATCTCGGTAAGACGTAGGTTATTCGCGTAAGTTGCCATGTCCTAAATCCTCAAGCTGCTATGTCAACCCAGTTCGGGGTCTGAGCATCGGTTATATCCGCCCAACCCGGAGTCTGAGCGTCGTTTATATTTGTCCAATTCGGGGTCTGGCCGTCGTTAATTGTAGTCCACCCAATGATTCTAACCGTTCCTACTGCGCCTGTCCCGGATACTCCAACGGCAACAATGGTCTTATTAAATCGTAAGGAGACTGTACCAACTGTTCCGGTACCTGATACCCCAGTGACTATCACCAATTTTACAACTTTGGCAGTTACGGTACCTATCGCGCCAGTCCCTACAACCCCAGTGACTGCCTTGGTTACTACGGGTTTTATTGTACCAACCGCGCCGGTTCCCGTAACTCCAGTAACAACCAACCCATCACTTACTTTTACGGCTATGGTACCTATCGCACCTGTACCTGCGACCCCCGTAACAGCTCTAATTACCGTGGGTCTTACTGTACCAACCGCGCCGGTTCCTGCAACCCCTGTAACAGCTTTAATTGCTACAAGTTTTACCGTACCTATCGCACCTGTACCTGCGACTCCCGTAACGACCAACCCATCACTTACTTTTACGGCTATGGTACCTATCGCACCTGTACCTGCGACTCCCGTAATAGCTTTAATCGCTACGAGTTTTACTGTACCTATGGCACCCGTACCAGCAACCCCTGTAACAGCTTTAATCGCTACAAGTTTTACTGTACCTATGGCACCCGTGCCAGCAACCCCGGTAACAGCCTTAATCGCTACGAGTTTTACTGTACCAACTGCGCCAGTTCCAGATACTCCAGTAACTACTACTACCTTTACAACTTTGGTCGTTACAGTACCAACCGCGCCAGTTCCAGATACTCCAGTAACTGCTTTAGCTATTACAAGTTTTACCGTACCAACCGCGCCAGTCCCGGATACTCCAGTTACCGCATAGGCAGGAGCTATCCCACCAAAGCCGTTAATGCCCCAGCCACCTTGCCCCCAGCCTTTGGTATAGGTGGTCACGGCTAATCCTTACTTAAGCAATACGGATAATGGCGGTTGCAGCGGCAGCGGCCGGGAACTGAATCTGGAAATCTCCGGAACTTACTGTCTGGTCACCACCGAAGCTCAACACCGCACAAGCTTTACCCGAAGCGGAACTGTTGTAGATGATGCCGCCTGAAGTAGTGAAGCTAGCGGACGACCAAGTAGTATCGTCAAAGTCACAGATAGCCGTAGTGCTAGAGGCCACAGGCGTAATGGAGACCAAGGTGTTACCCGCAGTAGTGTAACCGCTGCCGTTAGCCAGCTCATCCGAGTTACCGGTCAAGTTAGTGTAGTTAGTCGTAGCGGCACCATAAGTACCTGCCAACGACGCTGCAGCCTTGCCCAGTGCCAATTTGAACGTGTTACCGGTGCTAGCGGTGAAGTTGTGAGTAGCAGTCAGGATTTCAACCTTAAAGCTAGTCGGCATTGCAGTAGTAAATCCAGTCATCTTAATTCTCCAAAAGTTTAACGAGTTCCGGGTGCCCCGCGTTGCGGAAGCGGTTCATCAGCGTGGTGTTGTGTGATGCGACTGCCTGCTTCATGTACCTCACCAACACCTCACGAAGCTGTGTTCTGTATGCCTCTGCCTGCTCCCGTATGATCGGGTTAGCATTAGCCCCAATGTAAATAATCTTGTCCAGCGCCATCTCAGCAACTTCTTCTGGGGTAAAGCCTCGCCCAGATACCATCATCGCCTTAACTTCGCCTAAGAATCCCCCACCTACACTGCTTATCATGGACCCGGTGACTCCGATTTAACTGGAATTCTAATCATACCGTCTCTGTACTCATCACGACGACGACGACCCTGTTGTTCAATGCCCAAACCTTGGATGGCTTGTTGATAACTATCCGTGAAATATTTTAACATCTCTGCAGGGCCTTTTGTATAACTGTACGCCTGTACCAAACACGCATAAAGCAGTGCTTCGGGAGCATTTAGGCTCACCCATGTTGTGGGATTAGTCGAAGATAGTTGTGTAGGACGATAAATGTAGCCTAATTCAACTACAAAATCGGCATTAGGCGTTGGGGCCATATAAAAAGTGTTTTGGTCCCATACCGAGTAGTATTTTGGAACGCCTGTCACAGTGGAATCGGGCCAATACTCCTTCATAAAAGAAGTATCCCTAAAATCAAGGAATATCTGCACTCCAGCCGATGTCACCATCATATAGCGATGGGTCAAAATAGTGGAAGGAGCAGTAAGAAACTTATTGCCTGTAGTAAGAGTGCCCGCAGACTCGACCTTGAAGATATCCAGATCGATATCTCGCAGAATTTTGTTCTCGGCCATGGTAATAAAGGTATTTATCACTGAATCGCTGAAGACATTGCTGCCAACCTCAGTGTAATTCCTTATATTGGTAACCAGTTCGTCGTATGTCATGGCTATGTAATCACTATAGTAACTGTTCCAACATATCCTACCCCTTGTATGGGTACTTGTGTGGGAAATGGTTGCATATTATTTATGTCGGCGGCACTTCCTATACTTTGAAACGACGAAAAACCCGGTAAACCCACATACACAACCACTGGTTCAATGCGGTCTGGACGTGGGTTCTGGAGTGCAATGGCGTCCCCCCGAAACTTAAGGGGAAAAAGCTGTGGTTCTTTCGGCTCATAATCGTCAGGGCAAACCATGAACCCACGCCAGTTCTTGCGCAGGACAGTATATCGATAGCGCTGGCCACAATAATCGCACAGCCCAAACGAAAACTTTCCTGAAGCATGTGCCATCTCATCTCCCAAAGTCAGGAATAAAATGAGCGCTTGCTGTATCCCGATCTTCCATAGCCGCACGGTGGAAATCTTCTTCGTAAATCTGTTTTAATGCAGAAGTACGGTCTGGAGAATATTTAATAGCCAACATATAAGCTAATCCAGACGCTAGGCAAGGAAGAAAACGATAATTAACATCAGAAGTATTAGTGTAGCTTCCTGCATCTTGAATCCTGCGAATTCTATAGTAGACCAACGTATACGATAGATTAGACGCGGGGTATAAATAGATAGTGGTGGGGTTAGACCGCTGCACATAAATCTGTGCTGGACGAGCCTGTGTCAGTTTATTAGGAAGATTTAAGTACTCTTCCCGACTAATACGGTCCATAGATATGTCTTGCTGCTTACCCTGTGTGTTCAATCGGATAACGGCAGACAGCACATTGACCGTATCGCTGGCTAATACAAGCTCTCTCGACCCCTGAACGATAGGATATGTTGCTTCCTCAATCGTCCATAGGTTCAAACCACGGTTAGCCCAGTCCAAAAATAGCAAATTGAGCGACCGACGAGCGCTAGAAAGCTGATAACCATTGGTCATCCTCATTCCGCAACGTTCAAACGCTTCTTCGACAAGGTCGTCGATGGAGAGATTGAAGTCAGTCGTCCCAGAAGTTGCCATTAGCGGCCTTTAGTCATTTTCTTAACTGCGCCGCCTTTAGCCATGACTTTTTCGCCCATAGCCATGCGCTTATGCTGGTTAATGGCATCGCTACCTTTATCCATCGTCGGTGCTTTTGATTTTTTCAAAGGGCTACTCAATACTTTATTTGGAGTACCCTGCATTACTGCTCCGCCACCTCTAGTAGCAGCACCCATTCCACGTCCGGCCATGTCAATCACCTCTCAGTTGTTAGCATTTCCACCGTTTACGTGCTTGCCGTAAACGACTATTGGGGTCTTTCGCTGCCTCTGGGAACTGCTTCATCTGCCCAGCCGACCGCGCACAAAACGATTTCCTTCTTTTCGCCCTTTCTGGGGATGGTTTATCCTCAGTAACGGCAGTTTTCAACTTACTACCGGGATTGGCTTTACGGAAAGCCTTTACCCCTTTCTCCGTCATACCAGCACCTGACTTTGTAGGCCGGAAATTTCCCGACTTGACAGAAGTCTTAATGCCCATTCCTTTTGATGCGGCCACTATTGGTTAGCAACCACGTACGCGCCGGGTTCCAGTGGTTCGTAACGTATGTAATGACGCCATGTACCTGTGGTAGATCCCACCGCAATGGTTATCTTAACAGCTCCTGTAGGAACTCGTACGCCACGCGACGCTGTGTTAAGTAGAACACCCGATGCACCTTGTGTTGGGGCCTCACCTAGTGCAGAACTATTCGTCATTGCCAGTGCATAACCGGGAACAGCGTTAGCTAGCGTAGAAGAGGCCGCCGACAAATTTGTGGTGAGTGGACTTGCCGCCGAAGTAGTGAATTTCCAAAGCAATGTAGATGCTGTCCCATCATTTAACGTTACGCATTCCGAGACAAGGCTAAGGAACTGCACGCTACCAACAACGGTAAATAGGGTATCACCCGTTACCATCACTTTAGCGCCTGTTTTTATGACATGGTCGCTAGTCGTTAATCCTGCTGCAGCTTCATTGATTATGACTGTCATAGGTTATGCCTTCATATAAACGGAAACAGTGCCATTGGTCGTAATCTGCGTTACATTCGCACGATAGTACTCATATACCGTTTGGACGTAAAAAGCATCTGAGCTAGCCGAAGTAGTGAGCGATAGGGTAATTGTCCCAAGGGTTATGTAATTGATCCCATCGTTGCTGACTTCAATAGCCACGCTAGCAGTACCTGTCGAGGAAGACATGATGCCAACAGCCTGAAAACTTCTATTGGCATAAAGTTGGTTTGTACCGCGAATTTCAAATGCAGGACCCGGGCCAGTGGCGGTTGCCGCATTAAGCATCAGTGTTGACATTGTCTTTCTCCGGTTCCGGTGTGTCCAGTTTACCAATTAACATCTTGTAAACGGTAATTGCAGACTGAGCCTGAAGTACAAAAGCATTGGCTTTCTGTACTTCTTGCTCAAGGTCACGAATCTCTGCTTCCAGAAACTCTTTAGTTATTTGCATATTAGGACCAAGTTGTAGCGGCCAATACGTAGTAAGTTACGCCGCTGATGTCGATCTTGATCTTCTTGATCGTGCCGCCGGGGGTTGCTGCACCTGTAGAAACCAGAGTAGCCGTTGGGCCAGCACCGATACTCATCAGGTTGTTGATCTTGCCGGTAGCCGAGCCGCTGTCAGTTACGCGAATAAAAGCCGAGTTTGAGGGAGTAGTTACGCTGCCGGTGTAGTTAGTATCCAACTGGATAACACCTAAGGTGCCGGTCTGAGTAGTTTGAGTGCCGCCCAAAGTAGCGCGCAACGCGTTGCCCGCACCCGAAATGCTGCCCGAGCCGTTAACTTCCAAGGAGATATGCGAACCGTTGATTGTGCCACCGGTAGCCGCGTTGGCTGCAGTTACAACCGAGAACGAACGAATCGTTTCACCCGAACCGGTGGAGGTAAAGGTCAGTTTGGCATAAATTAAACGCGTGTCGCCTGTAGTGGCGGAGGTTGTACCGTAGTAACTAGTTTCGTTACCTGCGGTTGTTATTACAACTGGATCGGAAGAAGTACCTGAGCTGAAGCCATTGTCGGATACTACGGGACCAGAAAAGTGTGTAGCTGCCATTAGAGTTCTCCTCGTAAATGATTATATTTGAGTGCTAGCTTCCGAACGTTACTTGTGTTCGTACCTATGACACGTCCGCGTTCGGCATACGACATGTCAGAATTTTCTACTATAAACTTAACTTTTGCAATGAATTCTGGGTTAGCGAAGTGACGGCCAGTGCTAATAACTTTTAGCTTACTGCAGTACTCTTCACTCTGATAATTAAAGGTCGTTTTTCGACGGCCTTCCGAAATCCTTTTTCGAGACTCGGGGCCATGCGTCCTGCCCCGCATTGGTGCCTTAGCAAAATCCGCAATATTGAAGAATACAGGCTCATCAAACCATGCGTCTTTTGAGATGAAAGCATTTTCAATAAGGTCTAGATCATCTGTATCCGCACATTCTACTTCCAGACTCCAGTCAAAGGCCGTTGGGCCATACTTTAGATAGGAATTCTGCAGTTTAGGGTTCGGGTGTTTTTCAAGGTTTAGTAGTCGGAAATGCTCACGAATACGCTTCTTAACCCGCTGAGATTGGCCCACATAACAAGTGCCCGTAACCGTGTTACGAAGCTTATAGATACCAATATGGTCAACGGCGTATGGCATGAACTAGTCCTTTGGAACTAGCATATGCCATATTTTAAACAAAAGAAAGGGGCCGAAGCCCCTTTCAAATAGTACTTATAACACAATGACTTACGGAGTACCGGGCGAACCGAAAATGCCACGGAAATCACTATAGCCAAACGAATATCGCTCTCTCGCTTTGTACCTAACGTTGCCGGTATCGAAGTCACCTTCAAAGCCAGTTTTGATAGCTACGCGTTCAAACATTTTCATGCCGTTAGGCGCATCGGTCAGAACGAACCAAGCATCTGGGTCAGTCAGGTAATGGTTAACAGTGTAACCTTCTGGTACCAGACCCATGTTCTTGATGGCATTGATGTCGTTATCTGCAGTAGAAGTACGCAGAGTAGACTTCAAGATGCGATCAGAAGTGAACTGCAGTTCTTTTGGAACTACCAGTTTCAGACCTTGAACAGCGACCTTCAGGCCACGTTCATCAGTGAACGCAGCAATGTCGATCAGGGCTTGTTCCAGCGAGGTTTCGCTAAGATCCGCAGCAGTAGCCAACGTGTTAGCCACGTTAACAGACAGCGTAGGATGGCTCAGTGAGCACAGTACAACACCGTCACCACCAACTGAGGTAGTAAATGCGCCGTTAAGAACGGCAGCACCTTTTACCTGTTTGGTAGTAGCCATGGAACGAGCCAAGGCTTTGGTGTAACGAGCAGCAAGACGGTCGTACAGGTTATCTTCCACGGCTTCTTCAGTCAGGGAGAAGGCCAGTGCGATAGTCTCGTGGGTGTAACGGGAGGTGTAGGTTTCCTGTGCATTATCGTAAGCGACGCCTGCGCCTTCGTTTTTAACAGGGGCTTCACCAAAACCAGACAGCATTACTTCTTCTTCAAATGCACGCTCAGAAGATTCAATTTCGTAAATCTCAGCGTGTTCATTTTGATAGGTCTTGTATTCAAGACCAAACAAAGCATTAAGGCCCGGTTCAAGTTCTTTTACTAGTTGTGCGCGTGAAATTGCCATGGGTAGGCTCCTTTAGAATTAATATTAGGTACTTGCAACGCCGGGACTGCCATAGCGGTGTTCGTTAATCTTAACGACGACTTGTACGTAACTTCCAAACGTATTGCTTGGAACATCGTATATGCCGACCATTTTAAGATTAAGTGCTGCGGTAGTAGCCTTAGTTGTGGTGTCCAGTACCATATAGGAAATGCCGTTCACAGTGCTACCGGTAGAACCGGAAATGTCTGCGTTGTTACCCATATCGGTCTGTGCTAGTGAAGCGCTTGCTTGGATAATATACAACTGGTTCGGATCATCCAACACTTCGGCAACAATTGTGCCGGTAGTGATATTGATGCTGCCCGGATAGTAGTTTTTCCAAGTAGGTTTCTGTGTGGTTGGGTCGTTATAGAAGCAACCGTTAAACACCCCAACAGAAGTGTTATATGAACCGGGTGCGAATTTAACAAGATAACCGCCAATCAGTGTTACCAAGTCACCTTGGTAAATTGCACCCGATTGGTTGTCGTCAATTACATAACCATACTGCTTCTGGCCACCAGTAGCAGACAAGTTACCAAGGGGCCGAAGCCCAAAGGGATTGTTTACATTTGCCATTTGATTTGTCCTTTAAAGTGAGTTATTCGGTGGCTTTGGGGCCGCCGATGCTTACGCGGGACTGTCGTTCGGGCCGGTTAATTTTCATAGACGAATGTGCATTCGACTTTAACAGGTCATTATCGACAGCTTTAAGTTGATCTTGGGTACGGGCGCTGTAGTAGGACCGTCGTTCTTCCGCTGTTTCATTCGGAATCCTTGCCAATAAAAGAGCACCAACACCGATAACGCCGGTATTTTTACCTGCGTCAACCGATTGACCAGCAAAGTCTGGATACTCGTCACCACGGACCAGCTCATACCCCTCACGGATTTTAGCCTGTACGTTTATACGATCATCCATTCCACCGGCTTCGGATCTAATCCATCGATGTTTAAACCCTTCGGGTGCAGGGGGTGCATCCAAACGTGAAGGAGGTGCCCAAGATTTCCGACGCGCAGTTGTTTCTCTAGTTTCACTAGTACGTGGGCTGCGATTAAGTTTTGGTACAGAAATAGTGTCAGTCATATCTTACTCCTTAACGTATTTGGCGTATTCCTCAAGCGGAACACCAAGTTTTTTAGCTATTGCAACCTGACTCGGGTTTAACCGGACAGTGCGGCGTGCGGAACTATTGACGCCCGAAGATCGGGTTGCAGGGGCTACCGTCTGCACGGGACGGCTATTCCTGTTGTTTTGTTGCGAGGTCGCTTTAAGTTCCCTTGGGAAGATGTCGCGCATCCTACGATCTATTTCATCATAGTACTCCTCTGACTGTGGGTCAAACCCTTCTTTTTGGACCAAGTCAAGATGAATCCCTCTTACAGCCCCCGTCATGGTTGGGTTGGTGCCAAACCATGTATTACGTTCGGCCCACTCTTCTGCCTGTGGGTCTACTTGGGAACGTTGTTGTTGCTGGGGCTGTTGATACTGTGGTTGTGGGGCAGCCTGACGGGCCATGGTCTGTTGACGATAGGCCGTAGCTTCGGATATCCGCTGCTGGTCCATCACCATACTAGTCAGACGCTGCTGGGCCTCAGTCTCAGTATCAATGTCGTACTCTTCACGAGCCTTCTTGATGATCTGCTTGAGTGCTACAACCTGAGTCTCTACCCGGCTTTTAGCTTCAGTCAAACGATCAGCATCCGTTTGCTGGAACCGACGCTCAAGCTCTTCAGCCTTATTATGCGCGTTTCTGGCATACTCAACAGCCGCCTCTTCACGACGCTGGGTCTCCCGCAAACGGGATGTCAGCTTGTCAATACGGCGCTGAACCTTGTCACTGTATTGATCTAGCTCGTCTTTTTTAGGTTTAGCCTGTTGCTGCTCCACCTCAACAAGGGGGGTCTCTTCCATTGTCGTAATAACAGCGTTAGAACCATCATCGTTCATCTCAACGGTAGCCGGTTCCTCGTCATCGCCTATCTTAAATTCTTGTTGCTCGTTCATAATCTGCTCCTCACATGTGCAAGATGTCTTTAGGGTCGTTAATCAGCCCCAAGATTTCATCATCGTTTAACAGCCGGATTTCACCACCGTCGATCTGAATACGCGAACCCGCATACTTCCCAAAGATGATCCAATCGCCAACCTTGCACCACGGACCGTCTGGAAACTTCTCTTGGTCAGAGTACGCAAGATTCCCCATACGCAGCACATAGCCACAATTAGTCGCAAGCTGTGTACGTTTTTGAGTTTCATCAGATAGCAGAATGCCACCCTTGGAGCTTTTGCTTCCCCTGAAGGGAAGAATGGCAATACGCCATCCGGTTGGGTGGGGGATCATGTTTAAAACGGAATCGGCAATCTTGTCGATATCGACCTTGCCATCCTCATCGTAAGCATCATCAAGGGTTGGCGGTGCATTCTCTGCTGCCTCCTTCCATTGCTGTTCCAATGCCGTTAACTTTGGTTCTTCCATCTGCACGTCCTCTGGTGGGTTAAAAATCATCTTTAGACCTCTTATCTAATTCATGTTTGATAAGGGCTTCTGTTAATTTTATGCCTTCCAGACGACCCATCATGAAACGGTAGCGTTCCATATCAGCAATGGTGCCATTGAGCACGATTGCTTCGGAGTCCTGCTGTAGCTTGCGAATCTCTCGCAATATCTTTTCTGCAAATTCGAGCATGGTGTTTCCCATGAAAAGCAGACGGTTATAAGCCACTGTCTGGAGGCTGGAGCAACTGTCAGTATATCTTTACTGGATTGTTTCCGTCACGTTTTTTAACAATCATACTTGGACCCTGACGGCCCTTAGGACGGCTTATAACTTTGCCCCCCTCTTTCATCTTGTTCGACTTACCCGCAGTAGAAAGGGCAATCGCAATAGCCTGTTTCTGCGCTTTGGCTTTGCTATTTGGCGTACTAGTACCGATCTTGCCCTTTTCTTTGTAAGCACCCATAACTTCGCTGATGTTTTTGCTAATAGTCTTGGGACTGGACCCTTTCTTAAGTGGCATCTTAGCCTCCTTTACGCGGTTGGTTTATCCGCTGCAGTGCAACACCTGTTCGCATCTGAGCAACCTTCTGCTGTGATGCAATCCGTTCTTGATTAGCTTTTTCGTTCTGCGCAATCTTAGACTGATCAAGCTGCAAGCCTTCTTCCTTCAACTTGATATCTGCCTGATCCTTCGCTGCACGCTGCTGAAGCTCCTGTGCTTTCAACGCAACAATCGGATCTTGGCCACCACCACCGGGATTGGCTAACTTATCCTGAAGCGCCCGCATCTCCTGCATGAACTGCGCAATCTTCAACGATATCATGCCTTCGCGCTGCAAGTCAGAGACCATGTGGTCTGGATCCGACCCGTATTCAACATACAATTCCGCTTCGGTATCTTCTTCGGCTTTCAAACGGATATGCTGCATGATGTGCTTGTACAATATCACGCCGCCTATGGGGTTAGCCTGCATTAATGCCGATAAGCCCATCATAATATGTGCCGCAATGTGCGCATCATGCTGCTGGCCCGCAAAAGCCTTAAGCTCCATGTTTTCCAGCACGTCAGCGTTCTCAGTAGCAGGATCTTTAGGCAGGTTATTGCTCTGCGCGCGCAGGAGGCCATCAATGTCACGGATGTTCATTGCCGCGTAGACGCGGTAATACGCTTCGTACATGTTATGCATCTGAGGAGCAGACTGCGCTAACTGCAACTGCGTCTGTGCCAACGTTATGCGTTGGGCAGCAGAGAAAATGTTCGGATCAGCCACTGGCAATATCGCAACCATGTGGTCAAAGTCACATTTCTTGATCCTGCGACTAGCGCCCGGTACGTCATAAGGGTATTCGTCAGGCAAATACTCACCAAAACCCTTGGCTAGCATCTCAAACTCTTGGGTCTGGGCGTAATATAGGCGCTTATGGATGGCAGACATCACCATCGAACCCCTTTCAAGCAATGCAATCGTAGTACCTACCGCTGCCTGCTGATTTCCGTCCCCTACCTGCATGTCCGCCGTACTAGCCAGACGTTTACCCGCGTCAACCGTAAAGCCCAGTAGCTGAAATAGCGTTTGTGATGGCTCTTTGTAGGGCAAAGGCAGCAAGGAAGACGAAAGTTCTGCCCCACCGGCATCAATATCACGCCATTCGCCCGGTTGGATCGGCGTATCGTCGTCCGCGATGCGCGCACCCTTGGCTTTAAAGCCCGCAGGAAGGTTAGACAGCGTACCCGCGTCTAACAATTGACGTAATGCACTGGTTGCAGTCTTAGAAAGACCACCGATCAGGTGAACAAAGCCCAAGCCATACGCACCAAGGCCCTCAACCAATACGTAATGAACAAAATATTCACGACGACGTTTCTTTTCATCCCCTTCTACCCAGTTACGACGTACACCAATTACCCTTGCACTGGCTTCGTCAATGGTAACTACGTAAGGGAGCTTAATTCCAGTCGGCTCATCGTCATCATCCATGTCCTCAAAGCCCGGAATATCCAACGACACTTGGAATTCCAATAGAAAAGCTTCTTCCGGGGAGCCTGTTTGCACAACACCCGTAGCTTTATCAATGGAATAACGTATCTGGTTGGCGTAAGACGGTGTTGCCTTGGCGTCTATCATCACATCAAGGTATTCACCCGCGACAATACGCTTGCGAAGCTCGTTGGTATCCATGGAAATGCGGTGAGTCAGACGCGGACATTCCGAAATAACACTTGAACCGTTATACGGGATATACATATCGTCGGGCAGAACTAACCGACTGACCATACGGCCTATCTGTTCGTCGTAATAAACCTTTTTGAAAGTCGATCCGCCGTAGCCCGTGTAGAAAAGAAGCTGGTCAAACTCCGGGGTGTATTCCTTCATTACCGAAGTAATCTGATAATTCATGAAATCTTGTACGCGTGAAGCTTGTTGGACCTTATCTAAAGTCTCTTTGCCCACGATCTGAGTACGTACCGGACCACTGGCAGGCATCAACTCCTTAAATGCCTGTGCTTGGAACTGAACAATTGCCTCAGTCAGCATCGGATGGACCGCGCCCGCCGCGCCACGGAAGGGTTTGGTACGCTCTTCAATCTTCAAGCCCAATAGCTCAAGGCCCTTGGAGTACATCTGTTCCCAATCGGAACGGCTAGACTTGTCGGCCTCAAACAATGCCATCAGGTCCATGGATATCCGACCAAGGTCCCCGTCATCTATAACTTCTGCGATGTTGCCGTAAAAGCCAACATCATCTTCGTCGTCTTCCCCTAGCTCAATAGTAGCGCTGCCATCGTCCTCAAGAACGATCTCGATATCTGGCGACTCACTGGTGCCTTCAAGCAAGTCAGAATTAGGTGCTAAGTTGACAGCCCTATCTATCGGCATCTTCGTATCCTTTAAATATATTTGCGGTTATTGTACACGCTCCAGCATCTTCGCGCTTTCAGTCTGTTCCCGGACCGTGGTCCGCGATTCAGGGGTCTGGGCCTCTCTCGGCGCTTCACCAACCCTCTGCATCTGCGCCGCTAACTCGTCGTAGCTCATTGGCGAGACATCACCACCTTCGTCGTACTTTCTGATCAGGCCGCCGTCAGCTTTTTTCGTCTTCATACCTTTTTCGTATTCCCGATTCCATAGCTCTGGTCGGGTCAATGGCATATTGCCACCAGTCTGCGATATCGCGTAGTTAAGCGCTTCTTTCATCAACTCCGACTCGCTTAACCGACGGCCTTCCGCTCTGTGCTTAATGCCCTGCTCTACACCTGCCAGATTGCGGTAGTAGTCAGACAGCTCATTCGACGGAGTACGGTCGCTGGTGTTGTAGTCATAGAGTTGGTAAGCACGGGCCATGGACCGCGCATCTTCAGGACTTACATTAGGACGTGCCGCCCAGTCGTAGGCTCCCGCATACTTAACCGCTGCATCCAGCAAACCACTACGTTGCTTGTCATCCTTAAGCTCGGGATATGCTTCACGGAACTGGGACTTCAATTGGTTATTGTAGGTTATGTGCTGATCTAAACCCTTACCATCAGATAAACGGTACTTCACCAAGTCCTTAAACCCCCCAAGGTATTCCCCTACACGGTCCACCAAGGGTTCATCTTGGAACACATCCTTATACTGCTTTGTCGAGTCTACCGGTTTGGATTCCGGCTCAACGTTGGAGTTTGGCGCAAGTGTAACGGCATCTGGCGCAGGTTTAACGGGGGCAGTATCAATGCTACCCCCCTCAGCTTTTTTTGTGATGTATCCCCCGGTAGCGTACTGGGGGACAAAATCAGAAGATGAGGTGTTTGCAAGCGTACCCTTGTTGGCCTTGGCTATCGCCTGCTTGTCCGCCTCTGTTTTTGCCCAGTCCGTAAAGCTCGCATTAAACGCGTCCGTATTAAGTGGGGTAGTCTGATCCCCACCGAACTCACCCCCACGCAACCGGCTACGCCAGTCGTAGAAGGCAGAGGGGTTCGCACCAAGGCCGCTTGTCCTATACGCATTCGCCAATGCCCTGTCCTGAGCCGCGCTGTTTTGTGCGTACTGCTGTGAGGCAGAGGTATTGGCCATCGGTGTACGCAACAAGTCTCGCGGACGGCTAGTCACAGACGGCGGCATCCAACCAAATCCTGATCCGGTGGCCGAGAGCAGTTTGGCAGCAGGCGTGTACGAATACCCGTAGACCGGGTCCCATGCACTACGCGGCGCACTGTTGCGGAAGTTTACGTCCAGCGCAGGCTGGCCCGTGGGATAAAGTGGTGGCGGTGTGGGTAGGGGCTGGTAGACAGGAGGGAGTGTAACAGGAGGGAATACGCCGGTCGTAGGCGGTTTGTCTACTTTCTTTGGCGTAATCGACAACATGACCGTGGGGTCCACGCCCGCACGCACTATATCGTCAATGTTAAGGCCGTTTGCTATGAACAGGTTTTGTAGCGCTGTTGGGTTCCCTACATACTGCTTTGCGGCCGCTTGGATCTTAGCGTTAAGCCCAGCTTGCCCGCTGTCCGGTCCCGTGGCGTATATCGCATTAGGACCCACGTACATGTTCTCGCGTGCAGAAGTATAGCCCGAAGCCGTAGGGGTAGGCGTCTTCTCCGTATTCAAGTCAATGTTCAAATACGCGTTGAGCTTATCCTGACCTATTGCTTTCGCCGCATCCGCCATGCTGACCCCGTTCTTAGACGCTTCTTGCAATCCTATTAAGGGGTCTGACTGCGTAGCAACGTACGCAGCAATGTTCTTGTAGTACTGATCCGCCCCAATCCCGTCCGGCTTGGTTGCATTAGCAAGGCCCGAGGATATTTCACCACCCTCTGCCATTTTGACAGGCATCGCTTGCAGAAGGTCTTTTGCAGAAGGAGTGTTCATAGGCTTGCCTTTCAAAGAATGAAGACTTCGCCCCATTCTACGGGTTAATAATACTCCGGTACAATACCTTCGTTACGCGGCACATCGTCCTCGTCCACCAACAAACTAATGAAGTTACCCGCCCTGAAACGCATCAGCGCCATCACCATCGAATCCACCAAGTCGTCGTTGTCCCCGTTCGGGAACGCCGCACACTCCTCAATCAACTCGTCCGCCCAGTCAGTGTCCGGTGCCCATACCATCCCCGACTCCAATATCGTCGCAATCGCATTGGCCCTCGATACCTTGTCCTGACCCGCGCGCCTGCCGCCCGGCGAGTACATCGTCACAGGAATCCCCATCTTCCTCAACTCCTGCTGGAGCGTGGTCCCCGTTGCTTTGGCCTCGATCAACACATTGTCCGGCTGCCAATAGATATACTCTTCCTTCGCCACACGCTTCAACTCCGGGAAGTCCCACCGGCCCTTCTTCACGTTCAACAACAAGATGTGCGCCCCACTGTCCTGATCCGGGTAAAACACCCCCCACGTCGTGATCGCCGAAAAGTCAGCCGTCTCCTTCTTCGAGTACGCCGTGTCATACGACTGAATCACATACTCAAGGTTAGGCGTGTAATCCTTCTCCCAACGCTTCCACCACTCCCGCTTCAGAATGGCCCCCTCGTCATTGCTCGGCTGCTGCTGCCACTGCGCCTGCCACTTCTGCGGGGACAACGAAGCCTTTACCCCCATCAACTCCTCATACTTCCAAAACTCTGGCCAAAGGGGCTTGTCTGATGGTAAAATGGCAGGGAATTCAATAACTTCCCAGCGGTCAGCATTATGGCTGGACTGCGATTTGATCAGCCTCGCTGTCAGGTCCTTCGTGCCCCATCGAGTATTGTGACTAACTACCCCATTGGCAATGAAATTACCTGTCCTATCAATCTCAACATCAAAAACCTCTTCCTTACCATCAGGTAGGATCGAGGCTATTGGATCGATTGTGAAGTCGGAGATACTCTGCAGCTCGTTCGAGTACCTCTGGCGTCTTGCCATATCCGATGGCGAGGTTGCAGTCATTGCACAGGAGTCCTCGCACTGCTCCCGTGTCGTGGTCGTGGTCAATACAAAGCTTGCCGTTCCAATGCGCCCGAGTGTTTCTATCTGAAGGCGCTTCACCGCAGACATCACAACGGTTTTGACGCTCTTGAACCATCCACTCATATTGTCCAACAGTGATTCCATACCGGTACTTGATACGCAAGGCGCGGCTTTGCTCGGGTGCTCTCTTTGAACGGGGATAGTGGTCTCGGTAGCATTTAACACAGAACCCCTTGCAGAGCACGGGTTCACCGCATCCGCAGGTCTTTCCTTTCCATTTGCCGTGGTGGCCAAGGGGGTGGTATGGAGCGTCTGGGTTTTTTCGGTGGTAACTAGCACTTGCTTGGCAGGGTCCACATTTGCCGAGTTTTGTTTTTGATCTGGGAGGCCTATTGCACCCTTCAACACTACAAGTTCGTCCCCCACTCTCAACTGGCTTACTCGTTTCCATTCCAACACTCCCGCATTCATTACAAGAAAAGGATGTCTTGCATTCGCACGAAGTATTCTACCAGATTGTGTTTGTATCTTGGCTATGGAGTCATAACCATTTGACTTCCAGTTATTAACCCTAGCCGTGGCTAGCCTCCCTTTTTCAAAAGTAGCTACCTTATCCCCGGGCCGTATTTCAGATAAGGGCGTCTGTGTCCCATCTGACATCAAAACCAGAGTATCCCCCGTCATGCACATCACAATCACAATTGCCCCGCCCGGCTGCAATCGCTGCCGAGGACCAGAGCTGTACCACTCCCACGCATTGTCCAATGCCAATGCCGACATCGCATCCTGCTCCGAATGCGGGTCGTCAATAATCAACAAGTCCGCACCACGGCCCGTCATCGCACCCCCCACACCCACAGCAAAGTACTCCCCACCCTCACTCGTGTCCCACCGACCCGCCGCCTTGCTGTCAGCCTTCAACTCCGATCCCGGAAACAACTGCTTGTACGAGTCAGAATCCATAAGGTTCCTCACCTTACGACCAAACCGTACCGCCAACTCCCCCGTGTGCGTCGCTTGAATGATCTTGGTTCGCGGGCCACGGCCCATGATAAACGCAGGCAACAGATAGGATGAGAACTCACTCTTCGTGTGCCGAGGTGCCATGTTGACAATCAAACGCTTCAACGTGCCATTGGCAATCCTGTCAAACGCCGACGCCATCTTCTGGTGGTGGTTACCCAATATCGCTTCAGGCCACACATATTTGGCAAAGTCGATAAAGTTCCGCTTCGCACGGCTCTGGGCCTCTATCTGGGCCAGACGTAACTCAAGTCGTAATACCTCCGACTCCGACTCAACAGACATTGCAGGGTTTGTCATACAGACGTCTCTAGTGCAAAAGGATCCCGCTGGGCAACATCTAGCCGCCGCTTGGGCACAACTGCCTTAGTCTTGTGCAATGCCAAATGACAAAGTCTGCACAACCACGTTATCTGCAAAGGCTTCGCGTAGTCAGCATGATGCATCTGGGCCACGGGGTTTGAACAGACGGAACATGGCTCACGGGTTAGCTTGCCACGACGAAGGTACACATGCGCGTAACTCCGACAATTGTCCTTGGCCCGCTGGACGTCTGACAAGGGGGTGGACGCACGGTATTTCCGCATGGACAAGGCATGGCACGACAGGCAGTTGCGCTGCAAGGGGCGGAGAGGATTACCACAGGGGCAGCATCGCGGATCAAGGGTCATGGCAAACAGTCTACCTTCCGTTACCGTGGAACGCAAGTGACAAAAAATTGCGCAAAAATTTATACCGGTTTTGCTTTCTAAACATAGGGGGCCTATTTTCAAGGAATGTAACACGTGAAACATTCCTGCAGGGAAATCCCCCCCATGAAATATCAATTCCGTTTCAGACCGTTTTGATTGTGCAAAATCGGGCTTTTGCCTCCGCGTCTCCCCCCCCGGGGCCAATTTTTAGGGGTCCGGGGTCCGTTGGCCACGGTCCACGGTGCAATAGCCGGGCTAGGGACCCGGGACCGGCGGCCACGGTCCACGGTTCACTGGACGCGCGCCATGGGCCGCGTACCGGGTACCCGCGACTAGTGCATTGGCCATGGCGCGATCGTGCGCCATGGGCCGCGTACCGGGTCCACAGCGCTATGCATTGCGTAGGGGGGAGCATTGGCCACGGAACGTGGCCAAGTACGGAAAGTAGCGGCCGGGCGCATATTAAGCCGGGCCGCCGTGCTCACGCCGTGCACGCCGTGCGCATCCTGATACGTCATGATAGGTCAATATGGTTGTCCTATTACCCTGGACAAAAAAAAGCCCGGCGACCGGCCGGGCTTTGATTACTGCAGGTAGTTTACGCGGCCAGCTTCAGCATATCGCCGGCTGCGGCCTCAAACTCCACGCGGGCGGCAGTGTATGCAATCGTGCGCGCATACGCCGTGGCTCCTGTCACCGCATCCCACACTGTCTCAATCGGGCGGCCTTCATCCAGCACGTGCGCCGCTTCAATCTTCGCCGCTACGCGCGGTCCAAAACGTTTAGCTAAAAATTCTTGGACCTTGTCCAGTTTCAGCGCTTGCGCATTTTTGAGGGTCAGCTCAATCCCGGCGGCGCTGGACTGCGCATATTCCAGCAGGGCGGGCTGCACCTGTTCCAGAAAACGATCTGGCGCACTGGCTGTATGCCTTATGCTCAACTCCTGAACATTGTCGGCCCCCCAAACAATCCGGTTGCTGCATACATAGTCAAAAAGGAAAGTTCTGATTTTCAGACTGCCGGCACCGACTTCGGAGTTGCTGACAAAAAAGCCCCTTGCCAGTGTGCCAGACTGGCCGTCGCGGCGGCCGGGCACCACAATCCTGTTTTGCTCATCGGCGAGGAAAACGAAACAGTCTTGGTCCGATGCATAAAGGGTGGTATTCGCCCCGGTAACTTCAACGCGCTGGCCGAATTCGCCGGGCACGCGGAAAGCACCCGTTACGCCATCGCCGAACCGGTCGCGCAGGGCGCGGATAACATCCGAATTCCACACCCTTCCATAACGTGGACCAGTGGCCGCCCGGATTACCGGCGCGCCACCATTGCGAGTTAACAGTAGGCCAACGTCTTCGATATCCCTATCGACTTGCAGGCCGTAGTTGATACAGTCTGCGGCCATCGGGGCGGGGAGCTGCCGCAGGTAGCCGGCGGGCGCGCCGGCCAGAGTGGCGAGCTGCCCGAAGGCATGATGCGTTGGGCTGTACTCGGCACCGGATGGCCCTGCAATAAGCAACCCCTGATTATCAGGTGAGGGTCTGGCATAAACAGCGCGGCTTGATACCACAGCCGAGCGGCTGTGATCGCGTACATAATCAAAATGTTCCTGCATTGCGTTCAGATTTAAAAAACGTTCTTCGGCCGGACGGCTGGCCCATTCTTTATTGGCTTGTGTCAGAACATTGGCTGGCATATTCATATCAGTATTCCTGTATCAGTGGATCGGTTGCCCGGCCGGGGCGGGCAAGTTATCCCGGCGATTCGCAGTCTACTCTAATACTTTTTTACAGTGCAACCTAATTTACAACTTTTTAACTGCGCCTCTTTACGTGCTCAATGACTACAGACTGGCCGCCCGGCGTGTAACAGATTCTGCAGTCTATACATTTTTGCCCCGTGCAGTTCGCCGGGCCGGCATAATCCGCCGGCACGTTATTAAATACTTTATCAAACCGGGCGGGGGGCGTGGCCATAACCTTATCCAGTGAAGGATTAGAATATATCAGGATAAAATTATCCGGCCGGGCGCGCCCGGTACGGATTAAATCCCGGCGCTTGGTCCACAGCGTAAAGGTAGTGGCTGGATTCTTTTCTGCGATCCGGTAGATATTCTCAAGATGAACCGAATTGATCAGTTCACCATGGCCATGAAAACGGAAAATGGCCGCGTTTATGTACGGCATGCGGTCCACTGGAATAAGAGCGGCCGAGAGCAACACGCTATTGCGCTCAAAACTTGGCGCGCAGTTTTTTCGCGAACCCTGCAACATGGCCGCGCTATAGCAGAATTTACATATTGCAGTAGTGCCACGCATCTTGCTGCAAAAGGTATTCGTGAGCGTATTGGAATTTATTGCGGAAATTCCGGCCAGTTTTCCAGTCATGGTGGATATATGTACGGCGGCCGCGCGATCAGTAGCGATTAACATTTTTTAAATCTCCTGTATTGGCCGGGATGGCCTATGGCCAGTATAAAAGTATATTAATAGATAGCGCAATACTTTTTAGCTGCAAACTAATTTAATACTTTTTTACCAGCGCCTGAAGGAAGCAAAATCGGCGGCATGCGATAACGTGCGGCCGCGCGCGGCTGCCAGAATCTCGCCCTTGGTATAAGTGCCCTGCACATCAAGCCCGAGTTCCCGGGCCGTTGTTTCAATCCCTTGCTGGCAGAATCCAAATTTATCGCGCAATCCGGCGGCCGTCACGGGTGCCAGTTTTTTTGCCGGTGCGGCCGCGCGTGCTGCGGCCAGCTTTTCAATTTTAATCTCCAGCCCGGTGCATGCATCGGCCGCCGTGGCGGCGTGGAAATCAACTTTCCCGCGCCGGGCGATATAGCCGACCAGCGCGGTTTTGCCATCAAGGTTGGCAGTCTGGTAAAAAAGCTCGGCATCCCCGCGCACTGGTTTTTCGCCAAGTGTCCACCCCGCAGCGGCGGCATGCGTGGCAAGCGTTGCCGCTGCATTTTTTCCCGTGGCCCCTTGTGGGGCCGGCGTAGACCATTCCCAGCCAAGCGCAGTTTTTTTAGCAGTGCTTACGTACAACAAAAACCTGCTATAGGTGTGCGAATAGCCCGTGTGCTTTCCCTTGTATTTGACCGTTTCGCCGGAATTGACGACGGTCAAAGCGGTCAAAAAAGACGGTTTTTTTATAGCGGTTTTAAACTTATATTGCCGGAGGCTTTTCCGATAACCTTCGGAAATTACTCCACAGCCGGTTGCGAGAAAATACAAGACTTCCTTGCCCTCTTTTTCTGCGCAGTAAGCCGCCTGCCGTTTAATCGCATGCGTGTTGCTTTCAATAATCTGTTCAATTTTCATTTTTTTAATCTCCTGTATGAGCTGAAACTATTTCCAGCCAAACTCGTTTATAAGGTATATGAGTAAAAAAGTAAATATTATTTTTTACCAAATAAGTGCGAAAGCATGAACATCCCCGAAAGTTTTAACAGTGTACTCAACACTCCCACTTTCTTTTCCTCTGCACTTTTTTCTGTCCTATATACAAAAGTCTCCGTTTTCCGGTACATGCGCGCATGGACCGGATAGTCCTCTATGTACGCGATAATTTCCGTGCATGTTATGCACGTATTTTTTCCCACGGCTGCAGGCTGTTCTCCGCATTCATTGCAACTGGGCTGGTCTTCAACTTCTCCCATGCAATCGGGACAACACAACTCAATACTTTGTTGCACCACTGGCGCGCCCCAAAACTCGCATACGTCCGTTTCCATTTTTTCAATCAATTGCCCACGCGATAACACCACCTTACAGTGGTCACAATAATATCCAAGCACCTTGCTCTCTCCTGTATGTATTTACTCTGTTAAACTCTGCCTTACGGCCTCCCATTCAATACCTACTATCGGCCAACTGTCAACTGGTACAGTCTCCACTCCATGTAAATATAATTCACGCGCCTGATCTCCACGGTACAACAACAAAATGGGTTTTTTAGGCAAGGGCGGATGGTATTCCACAAGGAAGAAACACGGCACTCCCATGCTGGCGGCTTTTAGATTGAAGGATATCTGATGGGGGGAAAGTTTAATTTTCTTCCCCCGGGCCACCACCTTCAATTCCACCGTCACCCAGCCCTTCCCCTGAATTGCTATCAGGCAATCCGGTATCCCTAGTCCTACCCGCGATTCTAGCCTGATAACGTTGCAGCCCGGGATATTTGCCTTGAGTCGCTTGCTGAGTGATCCTTCTGAGCTTTTCGTCATTCGCCATTTGCTCCAACAAACTAGGTTTTGGGTCCGGCTGAATCTTATTATCAATAATCTCCTCGGGCGTCATATCAATAATGGACCGCACAGGCGCGCCAAATAACTGGCGTAACTGCTCCAGCTTCTGCATTACCTCGTCCTTGCCCATGGTATCAATGGTGCCCACGCGTATTTCCTTCCTATCTACGTAGATCGTGCCCAGCGCCTGCCCTCGGCGGTATTCCGCTGAAACGGCCGCACCGTATGCTCCGGCCGCAAGTGCAGCGTCTCTAATATCCTGCATATCCCGCATGTGCCTGTCGTAGCTAGAATTGTACTTGGCGGATAGCTGCGCACGGTACTCCTGTATCGCCGCCACGATGTGCGGAGACTTCACGGGGCTTGTCATCCTGCCTGCAGCACCGGCTGCCGTTGTTTCCGTCCAGCCAGCCCGTAGGGCTGCTTCCTTCTGCGTTATGCGCCCGTCCCCACTAACCAGCTCCATGACAAATTTCCATTCCTTGGCAGTCACAATCTTCTTCTGCTTGCGAAGGGGCTTTACGGGGGTATTCAGTCGCGCCTGCAGCTTGGTCTCCAAGATGGGCGGTGTGCCAAATATATCCCTGCGTTTAGGCGAGGGCATGGCTCTGGTTTTCTTTGGTATTTCGGCAGTCATTACGCGATCCTCCTGCACACCCACCTGTGAGGCGCTCCTACAGCCTGCCTGACAGAGAAATGCTGCGTATGAGTGGCCTTCCTATGGAAAGATTGTATCGCGCTCCTGATGGCGTTAGCGGGTACCTCTGGCGGCACCAGAAAATAGTCTCCCACTTCCATCCATTTAAACGGGTAGCGCGCGCGTTGATTCTCTCCAAACGAAAGTTTGAATTTCTTAGCCAAATCTCCGGCTATTGAAGGGTCATCTCGCAACATGTTTTTCTCCAACATTAAGTATATATATAATCCTAACACGGTTTAGAGGCATTTTTAGCTCTTTTCAATTTCACGGTTTACATAGGGATTCTGGCTGAAAATAAATATTTTTTTTTTTTTTTTTTTTTTTTTTTTTTTTTTTTTTTCAAAAAAAATTTTTTTTTTTTCCAATAAAAAATTTAATATTTTTTTTTTTTT
>Ga0114964_10000125_pt1 | contig 56654 bp, 65 predicted proteins | sample C_131016_MF_Meta_FD_92638 | JGI IMG/M metagenome (GOLD analysis project Ga0114964, IMG submission 92638) | Freshwater microbial communities from Lake Croche, Canada to study carbon cycling - C_131016_MF_MetaG | ecosystem: Environmental > Aquatic > Freshwater > Lake | place: Lake Croche, Canada... | reverse complement strand
GGAACAGGAACGCCAACTGGTGGTGGAGCTAGTGGCGGCGGCGGAACAGGAACGCCAACTGGTGGTGGCAAAGACGGCAACGGAGGCACAAGCACAAAAGATGTAGCTAAAGTGCCAAGCAGATGTTGCGGTTGGGGTTTATGGCCATATTGGCGTAAAAAGAAAAAAAGAAGCTCCTGAATTACCTTTGAGATAACTGGTTAAATGCTGAGCCTTGCATAGATCCTACGTCTTCTAAAGCTTGTGAAAAAAGATCCAACAGCACGGGTTTTGTTTTCAGTACATTTACTAGCCCATTATACTTGTTCATTTTGTTTCCAAGTTTAGTGTTGATTCTCTGTAGAAGACCCTTTATGTGTTGAGCGTCTGGGGTCTCGTTATTATCGACAGGTTCTTGTGTGTTTTGTTGTGTGTTAACTTGTTGTTGCGGCATATTAGCTTGGGGCATATTTATTCTTTGGCTTGTTCCTGTGGCTCCTTGTGCTGGAACACCTGTCGAAGACGGAGCAACACCAGAGTCGTAACTAGCTTCATTCATAGCTTTGCTTAATTTGTAAAAATTCATTTTTCCCTTTTAATTATAAATTGAAATACACAAATATATATATCCTTATGATCGGGAAATGCGAGCTTTGTGGAATGGAATCCAATAAGATTCAAATTGCTGAATCTTCGAAACTCGTATGCCCTGATTGTGCTAGAATTCTACAGTCTGGGGCGTAAAATCATGAAAAAATACAAAAAAATAATGGTCGATGTGGTGAGCGATATCGTTTGCGATATATGTGATAAAAGTTGCTCTGGGCCTCAATCTGGTCTTATAGAGTACGCCGTTCTAGAAGCTTTGTGGGGTTACTACAGCAAAAAAGATGGGGACAGATACGAGTGCATGATGTGCGAAGACTGTTTTGATAAAATTGTATCATTTATCGATTCCATCAAAAAACCTTCAGTTTGAGCATTCATATGATATGAACTTTAAAGTGTTTTTTGAAAATAATCAAATAGTAACTTTGTATCGTGGAGACCCCGCTAAATACAAAACACACTCTATTTCCAAGGGTGATATTGGAGCTTTAGCGAAATACAGGAAAGATTAGTTGTTTAGCTCCAACACGCAATTAAATTTTCCCAAAAATAAATTTATTAATACATCATAAATAATTTGCAACTAGTTGATAAATAATTTACTGTTACTTGGAAATGATAATTGGAGAAAAAATGAAAGAAAAAAGTGAAGGGCTCACAGCCGCCCAAAAGAAGTTACCATCAGCACTTCAAGCAGCCATCCTTAAGAAAAAAGGTGGCAAAAAACATATAGATACCGATGATGAAGGCTTGGACCATCCAAATAAGAAAGAAAAAAGTGAAGGGCTCACTGCCGCCCAAAAGAAGTTACCACCAGCACTTCAAGCAGCCATCCTTAAGAAAAAAGGTGGCAAAAAACATATGGATGCCGATGAAGGCTTAGACCATCCCAAGAAAGCTGATCTTAATAAGGACGGCAAACTGTCAAGCTATGAGAAGAAGCGTGCAAAAGCTATTGAAGACTCAATGAGAGATAAGAAAGAAAGCCATTGGGCCGGAAGTTCGCTCTCGACATTTAACGAATGGCTAAAGTGGAGAAATAACATTAACGAAGCAAGAGAAGAAGGGGAAGAATTCGAGGACGAGATGTCCCCCGGCGGTCGATCCGCTTCCGCAGCCGTTTTTGCAAAATTACAACAAGAGGTTGCCCAGCTCAAGGAGCGGGTCAAGGAGCTTGAACGGCTCCTTGCAGAGAGCAAAGAGCGGGAAGAGAACTGGAGCAGCGGCCACTGGTATCGTTAATACAAGCCCTTGGGAACTATTTCCACCATTTGTTTATTGCTTGATTTAAAGCAACATACAAACCCGGTATAAACAGTAAAATATCTGCAATATCGAAATGGAAATGAGAGCAAGGACAAAGACCGAGTAAGTGAAGAATGTAATTAAACATTTTATTTTAAATGTGGAGGTTAGTTTTTCCAATTATACTTACGTGACCATCTTTTGTCAAGATCCAGAATAAGGTTCCAAAGAAACTGTTTCATCCTCTAAAGATTTCACTTTTGATTGGTATTTCTCTAATTGTAGAATTGCATCATAGCAATCTTTGCATGCACAAGAAGACAAATACTCCTTTAATTCATGTATTTTTTCTTTTGATTCCAATATTTCTTTTTTTCTTTCGTTTAAATCCATATGTATCCTTTTCATATTTTTCAAGAATAATTATACATATATTATGCATTTAACAGCATTCTTTATTTTTTCGCTATTTTTAACCTCAAGCTTGAGTGGCGGTACAATACTAGAAACTGTTTCTGATGACAAGTATGTTGAGAATGGCAAAAAATACGATTGCGTTGTAAAAATTTGCTGTAAAATTAAAGAAGAATCAAAGTATGTCGATGCTTGCGGATCAGGAGTGATCATCGACCCTCATTGGATATTGACCGCTGCTCATATCGTGGATGGAGCAAAAGACATTCACGCTTTTTTAAATGAAAAAAAAATTACAATAAATAAGATTTATGTTAATCCCGATTTTGAATTCAATTTAGGACATCACGATATAGCTTTGTGTTATTCAAAAGAGGAAATAAAAATACCGCTGTATCCTAAGCTTTATGAAAATCAAGACGAGTTAGATAAAATTTGTGTAATAGCAGGATACGGAATGACAGGGACTGCACTTACTGGTGCTTCTGTTTTTGATGGAAAAAAAAGAGCAGGAAGCAACAAAATAGAATATACTTCTAAAGAAGTACTTTTTTGTACAATGAGCAAAAACAATCATACAGAACTAGAGTTTTGCGCAGCAAACGGAGATAGCGGTGGAGGTTTATTTATAGACAATAAACTCGCAGGAATAAACTCTATGGTTTTAGCAGTAGACAAAAAAACAAACTCAGATTATGGCGACGAGTGTACACACACTAGAATAAGCAGTTATAAAATCTGGATAGATTCTCTAATCAAATAACTTCCCATGGAAATGAAATCCAATTTTTATCTTTTTTCCTATCTATTTTTCTTGCATAAAAATCAGGTATAAATTTTTGCCTTGTATTGTAAATGAGACAACAAGTTTTTATATTTGTGAATCCATTACCGTTCATTAGCTGTTCGACACTTCTTTCAAAAGTGTCTCCGCTGTCACATATGTCATCTACCAATAAAATCTTACTGTGCAAGTTCGCAGCCATAGGTTCACTAAGATATATCCCTGAGTCTGGGCCGAGGATGTCTGCCGCACCATCTCTTAGTTGGCAATTCATTATATACATAGGAGCGTTTATATTGTGGCTCAAAACAACCGCTGGAACTAACCCTCCTCTTTTTATTCCTACAATATAATGAGGCATCCAGTTAGTTTTATATACTTGTGATATTATAGATAGAGTATCTATTTTTAAATCTTCCCAAGAATAATAAGTCTTGTTCATTCGACTATCCATTGTGGTGTAGGTTTTTTTGTTTCTTTGATTTTTTTGCATTTCTTACAAGATTCGACAATACTCTCCACAGATTTTTTAGCTTGATTTAAATTATCAGAACTTCCCTGATGAAAAAGGTCTTTCGCAGAGTGTATGTTTTCGCAAGAATATGACAAAGATATTTCTTCTCTTATACAACCATCTGAGTCGTATGTTTGTTTAGTTGTTTTTGGAGCACAAAAACAACTAAAACATAATTTTGGATAAACATTGCCATCAATGAAAGGGTGTAATTTATGAGCAACTGTATAAACATCTGCTTTTTGTTCACAAAGCGAACAATAACTTTTTTTCATGATTTTCGAAAAGCCCGTGCGATTCCTTTTTTGTCCTGTATGTGGTAATTAGTCTCGCCGTATTCTACTCCAATTTTGCACTTGTTGAAATAGATGCTGTCAAACAGGTAATCTTTTGGTTCTACCAGATGAATATCTACATTGCGAAATTTAGGATCATTTTCATCTCGTATGCATGAAAATATGTCTCTAATCATAATCTCGTAAAGACTTATGTCCAAAGCTCTAAAGGCCATTCCGAGAGGCTTCAAAAATCCAGTTGGTTTTTTCCAGGGCTCAATGAATGATGGCCTTCCCATTATCACATAAATATCATTACAACCAGCTTCGATACATTGCTCTAAAGGAGCTAGCTGTCTACTTCCTGCGTCCACCCATCCATCTTTATCTTCCACTAGAGCAGTTATTGCAACGCTTCCTAGAACCGCCTCTTCAAATTCTGATATTGAGCAAGATGTGTTCGTTACATACTGAAGTTCACCTGTCTCGATGTTCATTCGACATACAGTTGTATCGCATATTGGCGTATTTCTAAGAGCCCGTTCTACAATTTTCTGCATTGGCTTTTGATTGAACAAGCCGGTTTTAAATAAGAAGTTCAAATTGAATTTAAAAACACTATTGATGCTTTTTATATCATACCACATATCTGCTAGGCCTTGTGGTCCAAGATAAGCATAAGAGGCGGCACAAATAGAGCCAGAAGAAATGCCTATTGTGTAGTCGGCTTTTATTCCATTTTTATAAAGACCAAGAGCTATACCAGCTTGTATAGAACCTCTTGCTCCTTCTCCTGTAAAGCAGAATCCTATTTTTTTATCCATTGTTTTTCTTTCTATTTTCTAAACTTTGTGAAGCTAATTCAGAAATAAACTTTATATTTGGTGTGTAATATATGTTAGACAAGTTTTCGATTGGGTCGCCAAAAGAAAAATATGATGGTGGAGGATATGAAAACATAGATTTGTGAAATTGAGGCAGCATTCCTTGCTTATAGCTTATGAAAGGAAATTGAGAAGGAGATGTTGCTTGTGAAACTAAATCATAAGTTCCACGTGCGTTTATTTTCGACAAATTATCTGCGAGATTTAAAGCCAAAGAAAGTTTGACAGTATTGCTCCATATTTTATTTACTTGTAAAAGCTGATGCAAGGCCAATTTCTCAGCATCTTTTGTGACTTTATAGAAAAAATGTTTAGGGAAATTGTTTAAAGCGTAGCACATCCCAATTGGAAACCAATCTTTTTTTATTTTTTCTCTATCTTTTCCGAACCATTCACAAAAGTTTCCTACATTTTTTTCTGCATTTTCCAAAGTAAAAAAAGGATCAACATCAAACAAGAAATCTGCCGTGTCTTTGAAGTCCATCTTTATTTCGTGGTTCAGAACCATATCTGGTTCTATTACTACGAATGGTTGGGATATCAGATCTTTTTCTATAGCAGCGTGCAAAGAATACGGAAGATTTAGTGGAGAAAAACCTTTTTCTTCTCCAATATTTTTTACAAAAATGATTCTTTTGTGCGAAGAGATGTTTGTATAAAAATCTTTATTTATTTTTACACGTTCATTTGTTGATATTGCTATAAAAAGTTTATCTTCTATTTCATTTTTCTTAAAACTTTCTATCAGCAACTCTAACTGCCATTGATAGTATGGCGTGTTTTCAACATTTACAAAATAATCCATAGTTCTCCTTAGAAATATAAGAGTAAAACTATTAGATTCTTCCTTTAAAGCATTTGTTGCTATTTTCTATTTTTTTATCGTAAAAATGTTCGTCAAACATCATGTAGACCTCACTATAAGCTACGCCCCAAGATGCGTCGTGTGATCTTTTTTCAAAATCTTCATATGACAAATTATCATGAAGATGATTCCAAGCTCTAGCGTGTGCCCACTCATGCAACAATGTATCTATAGCAGTAGACTCGGACAGATTTGTACTTATTCTTATTTCAAATTTTTTTCCATCCAATGAACAGTATCCATCTATTTTTTTCATTGGGATTCTTTTGACACTAACTGGATAGGCTAATGGACATTTTTTCTTAAGAATACCCACAAGCCTTCTATAAGATTTGTAATTCATTAGTCTCCTTTTTGTCAATACTCTACATTAGTATATATTCTAGGAGACGCCTTTATATGTGGGCAAATGTATTTCGGTGATAATTCAGATTAATCGTCGAGAAAAGCGTTTAATTCGTCTTTATTTGACCCAGCCATTTTCATCCAATCTTTAATTTTTGATTTTGTAAGACCGGTATGAGCGTTTTTCATCTCATAAAATTGATTATGGTCGAAATTGTTCCTTTTTCCCCAATTATAGATTTTTACCAAATAGGAAATATCGTTTGCTTCTTGGTTTGACCAACCGTTTGAGCTCAAAAACTCTCTTATTAGGCTTGGATCATTGTTTTTTAGCAACCAAGCTGTGCTGGTCCATCTATCTCCTCTGAAATCTTCTGGTAGTTCTTGTGAATCAATCTCTATTTCGGGGAAAAGCACGCCTAGCAAGTTTGTTGAATGGGCCATTTTGATAAATTTTCTTGGGTCTGTATCTGGGTGTTCTAGCCCACCAATAAACTGTTTCTTCACCATATCTCTTGGCAATGTGGATACACCACCCATATAACTCTTTAATAAGTTGGCATAATCGCTTGGAAGCTTATCTGGATCTCCGTATCTTGCGTTGATTTTTAGCAATCTTAAAGCTGTAGCTGGGTCTTCCTTAAGCCTATCTTCTAGTTTATCTCCAACTACTTTTATTTGATTATTTTTAAGATGTGTGGCTCCGCCATATGGATCTATAAGGTCGTTATTTTCGCCATCAGGAGTTGTTAAAGGGATATATAACGAGTTAATTGTAAGATCTCTGTTTGCAGAGTCATCCTCTATTGAGGATGCCGCTTCGCCTTTCTCAGGTTCTACATATCTGCTTTTAGTGCTTTTTGAAAGTGGAGCTATATTGAACTCTTCTCCTTTGATATTCAATGTTACTTCTAGTTCTTTTCCTTGTTTGTCCCATTTAGAAACATAAAAAATCTTTTCGCCTTTAGCGGTATCAGGAAGTTCTTGATATTTCTTATCATCTTTGTGTTTTTCGCTGACAGGCTTTACTTGGGTAAAATTTTCTTCTGATTGCGACAATATCATTTTTATTTCGCTTATTGTAGCATCTGTTACTAAATCATAATTATCGGGAGTCTTTCCTTTCAAATGATCTCTAACAGCTCCTCCTGTCAAGTATAACGTCTTCTTTTTAAGCTGTGGCTCGATTTCCCCTTTTGATTTGTCTATTGTCGTATAGCCCAAACCAACCTGATTAGAAGACTGAAAAGCTTTTATAATTGGACGTAGATTAGCATGAGAGTTTTTATTTACAGAGAATGGTCCAAACTCCTTAGATCCTACATCTTTTTGCAATTTGATTTTAGATGTTACAAAACTAGGCTCTTTGGTTGCTTCTTTAATTTTAAAGTACTTTGAAAATTTCATTTTACCCCTTCTTTTGCTTAGATTATATATCTATTGTGAACAATATTTAAATTGAGGGAGATTGCAGCCCTAATACATACAGAATATAAGACGCTATTACCATTAGAGTTAGTTTCCAAATAGTGTCTAAAGTATTAAACCACCTTGCATCATGATCGCTCAATCTAATAGTAGTATTTTCTATTTTAAGCTCTATTGCTCGAACTCTTTCTTCTATATTTTTTAGATTGTTCTCTAAAGACTCCTGATCTTTGAATAATGTCTTTATACGTTCGTCATTTCTGGAAACCATGTCTGACACTACATTAATCTGTTCAGCTATTTGTATAATATTTGGCATTTGTTTTGACATATTTTTCCAATTCTACAATCTATATATTAAGCTATGACAAAACCAAAAACAGAAGAAATTAAAGAAATTGAAGGAACAATTGTATCAGATACAGAAATTGTATTTTCTAATGCTGCTCGCCATGAGGCCAATTTAAGCGAAATAGATCCAGACGACATAGGAGACCTTGTTCCTAAAATGAATGTTTCAATCTCAGCAGCACCAGAGCCGCCAAGAGATGTTACCATGCTTATTCCCGACGAAGAATATCTCGGCATACTTAGCGATATACTTTCCAATATAAAAGAAGATAGAAAACAAGTTAGTGATTATATAGATAATTTTGCAGAAATGGTAATAAACGATGGAGACGCTACCACATCTACAAAAGAAGCTCTTGTTAATTTAGTTAAAATAAAAACAGATTTACAAGATAAAATGTTAAAAGCAGCAGATCTAATGACAAGACTTAAAATCAAAAATACATATGCTCATTCTGGGCCGCACCTTAATGCTCTACAACAAAATAATTTCAATGTTGGATCGGATACAGACTTTAGCAGAAAAGAACTAATAAAAGCAATAAATCAAGCTAAGAAAAAGAAAAAGGAATAGAAATGTCTAAAATAGCAATTGAAGAATGGTACGCAGAAGCTAGTGGAGATGTAGCTGCAAATCAAGCTCCCATGGGAATGCCAGATAGTATGGCGGCACAACAAATAGACCCAATGGGAAGTCCGCCCGCAGATTTACAAGCAGTTAAAAACTCCGATCCCAGTACCCAGCCTGGTGCACAAAGCGACCCAAACGTAGCAAATCAAGATAATGTACAACAATCTGGTCAACCTCAAATGCCAGATGTAAGTCAAGATCCACAAGCACCAGATATGCCCGAAGAAACCGAAGATGCGGATTTCGAACAGTGGAAGAACAATTTTTTCAAAGAATCCATAAAGGGCGATGTAGGAAAGCTAATCGACTTAATACATCAAGTAAGAGACTTAGAACTAGATTCTTATCCAAGGAAGTTTGTAGAAGACAATTTGCAAGTTTGTTTTCTAAGACAAAACGCAAACATAGACAAAGCAAGCAAAGAAATCAGGCGACTAGTAAAAGAAGATTTAGATAAGAACAATCCTTCTGTTTCACTTGTTAATCATATGGATAGCGTGTTTCAAAAAATGCCAGAACTCAACAGCGTGTTTATAAAGTTGAAAGGATTGCTGGGAATGAAGGGAGATCTACATAGAAAGTTTATCTCTGCTGTTATAGGTGGTGTTCAGGTTGGTACAGGCGGTAACAACGAAGACGTAATATACAACGAAAGAAGCTATTCGGTTCGGATATCGACTAGGTACAACGATAGATGGGGCAAGGTGGATATTGGCAAATGGAGCCTCAAAGAAGATGATGCTGACCATTATCTAACAGAACCAGAACAAAGAAGGCTTGAAGAAGGATCTCCCGAAGAAAAAGATGTACTTCGCCGCAGAATAGTTATGGAAAGCATAGCTGAGAGCTTCAATAAAAGAAGCTTCTTGATAAATGTGGTAGGAGAAGACGGAACAATATACACGCTAGGATGGGATATATCGGGAAGTTTGCAAAGTGCCTACACAGATGGCAAGTTGATCGTAAAAACCAGTCAGGGAGAAAATTCAGAAGCAATGATAAATGATCAGGGAATGATTGTTCCCTACATGGATATAAAAATTAAATACTCGAAGGAAACAGGTCAGTTAGACGAAGACGGCAAACCAGTAAAAGAAGAACATGATTTTATGGAGAGAATTGATGGCATGTTATTTCTCACAGCTCAGTTTAACATTATTAAAGAAACAGCATCGTCATTCACAGGAATGGTTCTGAAAGAAATTCCTTACAGTGGCAATCCAAGCGATATCAGAGTCATACAGCGTTGTGTACCAAGTAGTCAAGAAATACTACTTCGTACATGCTAAGAAAAGGAGAATATATGGGACTTTTTTGTGAATTTGTTGACAGGAAGCAGCGTGAAGCTCGTAAGCATTTAAAACTAATTGAGAAGGCTTTAAAAAAATCTGGCTTTTCTATTTCTAATTATATAGATCAGGATGATTCGCACATCTTCATAAAGAACACTTCTCCTGACGCTTCTTTTGAAGGCATTAGGATTTATGAAATTGGAGACGCACTAGCTTATAGAGTTCAAAAAGAACAAGAAACTGAGCCGTATGGAAAAGCATATATTTTAGACTTAGAAGAAATGTTCAACGACTTTATGAGCGAAAACATTAAAGAAGAAAAAGCTGGTAATAAAGTCATCGAAAGTCTTGCAGAAGAAATTAAGCAATTCTTCGCCAGAAGTGCCACGGCACAATCAGAAATTGATGGAAGCGAAAAAGAGAAAACAGTAATACTAAAGACAGGTGGGACCGATTATTCTGGAATGGTGGTCAGCAAAACATGAACGATGCGATAATCTTAAGCGACCTACATCTAGGAAGTAAAGTTTGTCAAGCTAAGAACATATTAAACTTTTTATCACAAATTAAAAACAAACAAATAGAAACTTCTTTGTTAATTCTTAATGGAGATGTTTTTGACTCTTGGGATTTTAGAAGACTATGCAAAAAGCATTGGAAAATTCTTTCTGCATTGAGAAAACTGTCATCAACTATTGATGTTGTATGGGTCAATGGTAATCATGACGGCCCGACAGAAATAGTTTCTCATCTTTTGGGAACCAAAGTTTTTGAAGAGTACATTATCAATAGCTCTGGTAAAAAAATATTGGTAATGCACGGACATCAGTTCGATGATTTTATTAGCGACCACCCAAGATTTACAAAAATTGCAGATAAAATTTATAGATTTTTACAAAAGATTCATTTAGATTGGGCTTTAAAGATTAAAAAAAGCAGCAAGACCTTTCTTGGAAACGCTGCTGCTATAGAGAATAAATCTATTGTATATGCAAAAAAGAAACTATGTGACGCAGTTTGCTGTGGACATGTTCATTTATCAGCCTGTAAGCCTGAATTAGGCTACTATAACAGTGGAAGCTGGACAGAGGTTCCTTGCTCTTATCTCTTAGTATCAGGAGGAGTAGTGACTCTACATGAATTTGTGGAACAAGGAACAATATAAATACATTGTTCGAGTACATAATTTCATGGAAACAAACATTTTAGAATTAGTGGGTTGGTTCGGATCGGTTATGCTTGCCTTCTGCGGTCTTCCGCAGGCCGTGGAATCGTGGAAGAGTGGAAATTCTTCTGGGGTTTCGTGGGGGCTTCTATTGATGTGGGGCTTGGGCGAGATTGCGAGCGTGATATACGTATTGCCCAGAATGGAAGTTCCTCTTCTATTCAACTACGTTACGAACATCTCTTTCATACTTGTGATTTCTTACTATAAGTTACGACCTCGGCCCTAAATATTTTTCTAAAAATTAATATATAATAATAGAACGGTATTTACAAGGAGGTTTATATGGAAGAACAAAACACAGATCTATTGGCGTTAATTGTATCAATTTTCTTGCCACCTGTTGGTGTGTTACTAAAAGAGGGATTCGGCGTGCAATTAGTCATCAATATAATTCTGACTTTACTTGGTTATATACCTGGTATAGTTCACGCTTTATATATAATTTTAAGGAAATAATGAAATTGCAATCATTTGATAGTTGGCTCATCAACAAAAAAGCTGTAAATGTATCAGAAGTTTCAAACGATGGAAACGACATGATTACTAACAATCTAAATGACATAATAGAATATGCCACTAAATTGTTGAGCGTTGTTGATGAGTCTTCCGAACTCGATGAATGGATGGAAAGCAAAATAACAATTGCCAGAACATATATGTCTGACGTTACTCATGCTTATTTAAATGATCTAAAAAAACAGCAAGGCGGCTGCTCTATGAGCGGAGGCGGAATTGCTGGCTATCTTGGTTACGATGATGGCGGAGAAGATATGGGAACTAGCGAATTTGAAATGTAATATGATTAACTTTAAAAAATGGTTTCAAATATCCGAAAGTAAGGGAATTAGATTAACAGATGAAATTATTTCCCAAATTAGATCGTCGATTGATCAAATTTATCAAATAGCAAAAACTGTTAAAAAAGAGCCAGAAAAAGAAGTTTTTGATGTAGCTGTAATAAAGTATGCTGACCCTTATTTTAAGGATAGGCCTCGTCAAGTAGACATACATGTTGTAAACAATCTACATCAAAATAACAATGGTTCTTTTAGAAATGGTTATGGGATAGAAATCAACGTCGCTCATGTTGAGGAAAAAGATTTAACTCCAAAATGGGTCGAACGAGTATTAGCTCATGAACTAATACATTCTACAGACCCCAAAATAAGCGACTTTGGTACTTTTCAATCTGTAAAAAACTACGATAGTAGCGGCGGATTTGATTACTATACCCATCCATTTGAATTCGATGCCTACACAGGCCAACTTGCTTATTCAATAACGCAGGCTGCGGACAAACTAAAAGGTACTGACAAAGAGTCGGTTTTAAGAACACAATTAGATAATACATTGAAGTTTATATCCAATCCCGATAAATCTAAGGCCGAAAAAATTTATGGGGTTATTGTTGATCCTGAATACTGGAAACATTATCACATATACTTTGCACATGGCTCACCACAACAAAAGCGTAAAATGCATCAAAGAATATACAAAGCCGTGATGGATGCTAAGACAAAATTAGGCTAGATAGTCTAAATAAAGAATGCCATTACCTTTTTTAGACGCTGCATTTCCTTCTAATACTCGCCCCAAAAGCCCAATAGTAGGAAGAGGCAGTTTAATAACTTTTAATTACGCTTTTCACAAGCCTGGCCACGATTTCTTTCCTCTAGTGTTGGTCACAGACCCTGATTATTCCATTCCAACATCTCAGCAGAGATATCTTAGAGGAATCAATCTTCATTATTTGACTTTTCCAGTAATAAAAAAGTTAATTTTCCCTAGTATTGCCGGGTCTGTGTGTGAAAATCCTAATTTTACATATCAATATATTAAAAACAATAACTATATAATTTCGGCCTTCCGACAATACAAAAGAAATGGCGTAGCGAACCTAAAAAAGCTCGATTGCCAGTTCGTAGCTAATGCAATGGGTATATCCAGATCTTTTGATCCTAACGAAATAGAAGCTATACGAAAGTCTGTACGAGATCAGATCAGTCGTATGACTAATCCTAGAGCGAGTGCTACTGGCGAATTACCACTATAATAAAATAACATGGCAGATAACATATACGATAACAGAGGCAGAAAACTTGACACCAACATGTCTATTGGTGACTTAAAGAGTTTAATTGGCTCTTTAATGAGTCAGAAGACTGGAGAAACTAAGCCTGTTGGTAACGGTTCTGATAAGGCGTCTAATTTAAACTCCTTATTTGAAAAATATGTTAAAGATCACAAAAAAGAAGCAAGCGAAAATGCCACATTACTAAAAACAATAGTAGACACGCTTAGCAAGATGAAGGAAGCTAGAAAAGAATCTAAAAAAGAAAAAACACAAGATACTATAGGTGATAAATTTGGAAAAGCACTTAATAAAAGAAAAACAAGCAAGGAAGAAAAGTCCAGCTTAAAAGCAATAACTTCTTTAGATAAAACCTTCAACACTAAGGGATCAGGATATACCCACGACATACATTGCGAGCAATGGTTGAAGTCCATATACGATGTAATAACAGATATGGCCAGTGGAAACAAAAAGAACTGGAAGACAAGTATCGATTTAGAAAAAGAAATAGAAGATATAGCAGCGAAGAAAACAAACGCTGTTCCCGCAGGTCGAAGTGGAGGTGGAGGAGGTGGTGGTGATGCAAGCGAGGCCGAAAAAACAGCCAAAGCCCTGAATGAGTGGATGCGCGATAATGAATACGAATACGACGTAAGATATGAAAGTATATTAGAAATATTTAAAACAGAAGAGGAATTACAAAGAATAAAGTTGCGTGGCTCCAAAGAAGAAAGAGCTCGTTTAAGAAATTTAAATAAAAGCTGGGAAGATGTAAAAGGTCTAGTCACAGGAATAGAAAAAAATATCCTTGGATTAGATGGAAGTGTATTTACAAATATATTTAAAGGGGCATTAGTAGAAGAAACAAAGTTTATTCAAGAAGCAAGAAAAGCTGCGTACGAAATTGCCGGTGTTACAGGCGAATCAAAAAGTCTCCAAAGACAATACGAAGCAATAGGCGAAACTGTAAAGCTAACAGGAGCAGATCGATCTGAATTTCAAAAACAATATTTAACAGCATTAAAAAGTGGCGTCAAAGATCAGAAAAAAGCGATGACACTCACCACAACCCAATTGAACACGGAAAAGCAAATAGGATTACAGGCAGGAGATCTAGGAGACACATTTATTGAATGGAACAATCAACTACGTTTAAGCGACGATCAGACAGCACAAATAGGACGAGGAATTAGAGAGGTAGGAAGAAATACAGGTCTTGTAGGAGAAAAATTAAGAGCAGCAGTTGATTCAAGCAAGCAATTTGTTGATCAGATGAAAAAGGCAGGCAGAGTAACAGCTAGCGGCATTAGCAACGCAATAGGGTTGCAAGCTGAGTTCCAAAAACTGGGAGTAGAAGAAGCTGGTTCAGGCATTCAGAAAGCTCTTTCCTCGACAACGGGCTTTTACGAAGCAGACGATCAAACAAAAAGTCTTTTAGCTAACGCTGCAAGCCGTGTTGGTTTAACGGGCGACCTAATAAATGGAACAATCGGAGAGAGCAATGAAAAAATAAAGACTCTTAACAAAGGATTGATGGAAACCGCAAATAGCCTTGGTTTAGGTGGCAGCAACGCAGAAGAGATGAGAAAAAACTTTGAAAATCTTTCTGATGATGCAAAAAGAGAAATGAATATGCGGTTTAAATTAGCTTTTAAAATGGAGGCTGGAGAAGCTCTCAATGTTTTTGAGGCTATAGAGAATAAAACAAAAACTCTTGCTGAGCAGTTAGCAGATTTAAATAAAGAAAAATCAAAAAACTTGACTTTAGAAGAACGAGCCACAATCGCAGAAAAAGAGAGAGGCCTCAAATTAGGTTCTAGTTTGAAAGTGCTTACTGCTTTATCTGAGGCCTCTAAAGATGCAGACAGCATGCCTGAGGCTTTAGCTAAATTTGGTAAAAACAAAAAAGACCTCGAAGGAGATTTGAACGCTCTTGGTGGAGATTGGGCTAGTAATACAGAAGCAGCAAGATTTGCAATACAAAGCTCGATTGATTCTATAAATGAAGGATTGAGAAAATCAGGCAAAGATGAATTAACAATAGATTCTAGTCGCATAGAGAAAGCTTTAAGTGATCCGACAGCACTTAGAGAGTTAACTGCTGATATAAATAAGGGCGAACAAGAATTAGCTACAGCTCAAAAAGCACAATTAGATCCTTTGACTAGTATGGATCAACGTATCAAAGAAACAAACGACTGGTTAAGAGGAATTAGTAATTGGCTTATATCGGGAAGTTTGTTGGGCACTCTTGGCAAGTGGTTCATACCATTTTTTGCGGGCTTATCTTTAGTGTTTGGTGCTATTCTTGCTGGCGAAAAAATGTTACTTTTGTATTTCAATACATTATCAAAAGTTCCTAAACAGGCTCAGGAGGCATTTACAGCTTCAAAACAAAAAGCACAAGATGTGTATAAAAATTTAAAAAATTGGTGGCTAAAGAAGGAGACTGACGAACCTGCAACTCCTGCACCACCTACCCCTACGAATTCTACCTCGCCTACATCGAATACTCCAGCACCTCCTGCGTCTGTGGTGGATGATTGTTGTGGTAGTCTGTTAAAAATTAATCAATCTATACTTGAAGTTTTAAAGGCAATAAAAGATTGTATCTGTGGATCATCTAATTTGAAAGCTGATGAGGGCCTTAAAAATGTAGGAAATGTAACAGCACGAGAAGCAGGTAGTGATCTAACCCCCACATCAGTTCCTCCTGTAGCTGGTGCAGCACCTGCGGCTGATGAAGCTCTTGCTAAATCTGGCCGCAAAAAAAAGCCTAAACTTTCAGAAGAAGAAATAAACAAAAGAAAATTAGCAGGACAATCAGAAAAAGAGCGTATGCGTGCAGAAGGCATAGATCCTGCTGTGGCAAGATCTATTAGGCGTCAAGAAACAAAAAATGTAAAAGCCGACACAGCATTAAACAAGATAGAGAGAAGAAGCCTACTAACAGATATTAAAAATGGCAAGCAAACAACTAGAATGATACAACTGCAAAAACAGTATTCTAAAGATGAAAGAAGAATTAAACTAAGGAAACAAAAAGAAGAATCAGCACCATCAGCCCCAGATACATCTATTTTTGATTTGGACACTTTAATGAAAAGTGGCAAAGATATGATGAAGGCTGCACCGGCTATTATTCTTTTAGGCATAGGAGCTACTGCTATCGGAGCAGCCATAGCTTTTGTTGCAAAAAATGTATTAGGGTTTCTTGGTCTGGACATACAGACTGTGGCCGAAACTGCGGGTTCCGTTGCAATACTAATCGGAGGTGCAGCAGCTATAGCAGCCGGTGTATCTGGGGCTGCCGAAGCCTTAGAAGATCTCGGAGAATTTGCTATGAACGCAAAAGATAATGCTAGAGAAATAGCCATAGGAGCGGCAGCTTTACTTATATTAAGTCCTGTAATGACGCTTTTGGCTGCGGGAGTAGCTCTTCTTGTAAATGGGGTAATGTCTATAACCGGAATAGATGCAGCGAAAGCTGCCGATGCTGCTTGGCAGGTAGCTGGAATTATAGGTGCTGCTGGTGCTATAGCCGTGGGTGTCACTCTAGCTATGGCTGGATTAGCAGGATTGGGGGCTTTGGCTAGTGCGATTTTTTCAGGACCCCAAGCACTGGCAGCTTTGTGGTTTTTGGGCGTTGGAACTGCTGCCTTATTGGCCTTAACTCCAGTTGTTGTGGGCTTAGCCGCTGCTGTAGTGTGGATGGCATCATCGATAATAAAGAAAACTTTTAATCCCACTCAAACAAAAGAAGCGGTAGAAGGAGTACAAGCAATAATCGGCGGGGCAGGCAGCATAGCGTGGAGTGTATTATCAACACTTCCAAAACTGGCTTTACTCGGGGCTTTGTCCGGTGTGATTTGGGCTACACTTCCTTTTGTATACATAGGAGCCAAAGCCTTACTAGCACTAACACCAGCTATTGTTTTGCTTGGTGCTGCCATTATTGGTCTGGCTGGAATAATAGTAAAAAATACTTATTGCCCCTGTCAAACTAAAGCGGTAGTCGAAGGAACAAAAGCGATAATTGATGGTGCTGGAAGTATAGCGTGGGCGGTGTTATCAACACTACCAAAATTAATGTTACTCGGAGCATTAGCTCCTGTGATTTCAACTGCTGTTCCTTTGATGTTGACTGGTGCCGCTGCTTTGTTAGTTCTAACGCCTGCTATCTTGTTGTTAGGAGCTGCTATTCTTGGTATGGCTGGATTGATATTGAAGAACTCTTATTGCCCGTGTGAAACAAAAGCAATAGTGGGAGGAGTGCAAGCATTAATTGACGGAGCTGGTAGTATAGCTCTAAGCGTTATAGCAGCAGTACCCAAATTTATGTTACTTGGAGGGTTGGCAGCTTCTGTTTGGTACGTGCTTCCTTTACTAGGTATTGCCGCTGTTGCATTGTTAGCACTAACGCCTGCTATCTTGTTGTTAGGAGCTGCTATTCTTGGTATGGCTGGAATGATATTAAAGAACTCTTATTGCCCATGTGAAACCAAAGCTATAGTGGGAGGAGTACAAGCATTGATTGACGGAGCTGGTAGTATAGCTCTAAGCGTTATAGCAGCAGTACCCAAATTCATGTTGCTTGGAGGGTTGGCTGCTTCTGTTTGGTATGTGCTTCCTTTACTAGGTATTGCCGCTGTTGCATTGTTAGCACTAACGCCTGCCATTATGGGCTTAGGCACGGCAATTATTGGCATGGCCTCATGGATATTAAAGCAAACTTTCGACCCATCAGAAACTGAAGATATAATAAAAGGAGTGCAAACAATAATAGATGGTGCTTCGAGTATAGCGTTAAGCATTATATTTGCAGTTCCTAAATTCTTGTTGCTTGGAGCTATGGCTGCTTCTACATGGTTGGCAATTCCTTTTATCTGGTTAGGAGTTTATGCTTTATCTGCTATATCCAAACCTATAGTAGGGTTTGTAGCGGCCGTAAAACAATTTTATGAAGATGTAAGATTTGTTGACCCTGAAGATGCGGGCAAAATGGCCAAAGAGGTAGGAGAAGTAATTAGCTCAACAGCAAATGTGGCTAATCAGATATTATCTGCAAAGAAGGGCATGATGTCTTTAGCAGGAGCGGATTGGGGATTCTTTAAGAGCCCTGTAACGCAAATGGAAGAAGGAGCAAAGTCTTTAGAAGCACTAATGGCTCCTGTAGTAAAATTTATTGGTTCTATAAAAAAGTTTTATAATGACGTTGCAACAACAATAAATCCAGAAGAAGCTGTGAAGATGGGACATGGAGTTAGCGACATACTGTGCGGGGTGGTTAGTGTTGTTAATAGCATTTTAGAAGTTAAAGCTGGACTAATGAACATGCAAGGAGTTTCCTCTAAGGGCGGATGGGGATGGACAAGTACTGTAGATCAGATGAACGCCGGAGCCGAATCTTTAAAGGTACTAGAAGTTCCTGTTAAGAATTTTATCGAACAAATAAGAAATTTTTATAATGAAGTATCAAAAATAATACCACCAGAAGCAGCAAAGAAAATGGGTACTGGTATATCCGACATATTAGGAGCTGTTGTTAGTGTTGTTAATGGTATTTTTTCTGTTAAAACTGGTTTGATAAACGCACAGGGAGCTTCTTCTGGTGGTGGAATGTGTGTGTGGTGTGATGATGCTGCTACACAGATGAGAGCTGGTGCAGCAGCACTGAAGGTGCTAGAAAAACCTGTTGAAGAGTTTATTCAACAAATAAAGAGCTTCCATGACAAAATTATAGTAATAATACCACCAGAAACTGCAAAGAAAATAGGCGAAAATGTTAGTGCTATTTTCAATGCTGTTGCTGATGTTACATGCAACATCATGAAAGCTAAAGAAAATTTAACAGCTATATTAGACTCTGGTGGTGGGAGCACGAAAAAATTAAAGTCGCAAATGAAGGATGGAACAGATGCTTTGAATGCAATTATGTGGCCAATTTATGATTATGCTCTTTCTATAAAGTTTTTCTCTACAATATTAAATTCAGTGTTTGGTGGGAAAGAAAAAGTTATTCCTATGGTAGATGGTGTTATAAACATTTTAAATGAAGTTGGCCTTGTTACGAATAGCATCATTAAAGCTAAAGATGTTTTATCTCAAGCAATGAAAAATGTTAAAGAAGATGATATTGAAAAAGTATTTACCAAATTTTCTAATATGATCAGCAAAGGAGTAATAAATCCTATTGAAAACAATTTATCATCAAGCAAGTTAGAAAATGTTTTAAACGAACTTAGCATGGTATCTTTTATTATTGAAGAAATAGCAAGTTTAATGTCTTCTATAGGGCAAACTATGGGAAACATTAATCCAATAGATTTTAACATTGGGCCAGAGTCGTGGGATCCCATCAAATCAATGGAAGAGAAGATGCTTAAATCAGGCGACAAAGGTTCCTTATCAGCTACTGGACAATCGAGGATTATGGGCAGAAGCGAGATGGCTATAAATGCGGCTGAGGAAAAGGCTGAAATTGTTGCTATGGGGGCACTAAAAGACATGATGACTAAGCAAGGCATGGGAGCAGGTGCCATTAGTGGAATAGAATTTGATGACCCAGAAATAAACCTTGAAAAAGGATTGGTAAAAGTAACAGCAAGATGGTCTGAAGAATCTTCAGAAGCAGCGAAAAAAGACAAGAAAGCCTTTGATGAATTGGAAGCAAGCAAAGGCGGAGAAGGTAGAAGAAATGTTTCGACTACAAACAACATGACAAATAATGACGCAAGGCAAGCTATGATGCAAGAAAAAGCATCTATGACTCCTAATAAATCAGAAGTCACATCTCCAGAGCTTGGAGAAATAGTGTCTGAGACTGAAGAGCAGACCGAGATATTGATGGAAATGCGTGATTTGTTTGAAAAGTTCGTTAGTATGCTACAACCCAAGTCGGAAATATCCTCAAGTACAAGCGGAAATAGTAATAGTCCAACTTATAAATCCGGAGTCATGAAGCCAACTAACTATTATAGAAGAGTTACAGGAGGAGTTGCTCAGGCTCCAAGTAGATCTATAGTTAATTTGGGACCTAAGTCAGTTTCATAATAAAGGGATAAAATATGGCAAAAGCAACTGGTCCTAAAGGTAGATTAAATGTAATTGATAACTGCTTTATTTTTGTTCAAGGTGCAGGCAGAATAGGAGCAGGTCCGGAAAAAGGAAAACTAGACGATTCAGGTAAAACTATAAAAATGAATATAGTTCCTGATATAAGCGATTCAAAATCTGCGTCGTATCAGGCAGAAAATGGTATAGGTCGAGCTGCTCCATTTACTGTGTTTGCTCATTCAGAGTTAAGAACTATTAATTGGACATGCCACTTTGTACTGCATGCCAATGAAGCAGCTAATGCCGTTAGTAGTGCATCAGACTTAATTGATGCAATAAGAACATTTCAATCAGCATTGTACCCTACAACTTCTGACGGTAAGCCGCCTCCGATTTGCAAACTACGCTGTGGCAGTTTGCTTGGGGAAGAAGATGTCTGTGCTGTTTTGAAAAGCTACAATGTTAAATACGATACAACTGTGCCTTGGGACCCTATTACTCTAATTCCTTACAAAGTAGATATAGATCTAACTTTTGATGTAATTTACGATCAAAGCAACTTGCCCATTCAGAGTAAAATTTTACAATTTGGATATTAAACATGGCTAATTATACGCAACCAACAACAATAGACGCAAGTAGATTTGTAAAAGTCTCAAGTCGATATTCAGGCTCTTCAGTCGTTTATTATACTGAAAACAAACTACTCACTTTCAACACATATAAAAAATCAAAATACCCAAAGACTGCAAATGATAAATATTATGTAGTAACATCTGGCACAGAGTATAGACCCGACTTAGTTTCTTTAGGGGCATATGGAACTGTAGATTTTTGGTGGAGAATAATGGAAGCAAATAATATAAAAGATATATTTGATTTTAAAGCAGGATTAAATTTAGTTATACCTAATGCGATATTGAGGTAATATGTTAGATTGCATAAAAGATTATCAAACTGGAGAAATAATAACCCCAAAACCAGGATCCGTATTTACTCCTTACGTAAGGTTGGCAGTGGCAGGGGAAAATATTTTGCTCACAGGAAACGATTCGTCTCCTATATCTCCCATAAACAGAGCTGTTATAACGTCTTTGCAATACGGAACTTCAGCAGGCACAGGAGCTTGTGGAGCAAAAATAGAAATAACAGACGAAGGAGGCGTGGTGTATAGAAAAATATTTCACGCACTAAACAAAACAATAAATAATGATCCATCCGAAAACGCAAAAGATAAATGCAAGTTGACTTTTGGTTGGGTGGTTAGTTCTTGCGATGGAACAAAAGAAATGATAGTTAATGACACCAAAACTTGGAGAGAAGGTGGAGGACAAGTAGCTCTTCAGATAATGAGTATGACCACAACATTCGAAGGAAATTTGATTAAATTTATTATTGAGGCGACAGATCTTTTTGTTAATTCTTCCAACACTAGACTAGAAAAAAACATAGGAACAGAAGACGGCACTGTAGATTTGAAAACTGCGATCAGACAAACTTTTACAGAAAAATCTCCTAAATTTTCAAAAGTGGATTTTCTTAACGCTGCCATGGATGAAAAAAAAGAATTTGATTTTACTAACAAAGATGGAGGGAAAAGAGGATACAAATCCGTGCACACTTTAGACCAAGAAAGCAATATATCTTGCACAAGAAAATGGCTAAACCAGACAGAAACAGCCGGTGGGAAAGGCTGTCTTATAATGTATAATCCACACGATTGTAGTTGCGTAATTTTAGAAGATCCGGCAGAAAACGCAAAATCTCTGGGCACATATGTTGTCAACGGTGGAAATAACTCTCCAGTTATATCATTCAATCCCACTTTGAAATGGTTTATGGGATCAAATGCAGGCAAAGGAGGTGCAAGCAGCGGAAGCTCATCTGGAGATTGTGGGATCAAGCCAGTTGGCGAGAACGATAAAGATAAAAAAACTGGAATAGAACCTGCTGGTGGGCAAACAGCTCTTGGTAATCCACAAAGTGGTAAGTTGTGGAGAGACAACAATGAAGCTACAGAAAGGGGCAATGAGACTCACACTAAAAATTATGATGCTAACAAAGTTTATGAAGTAGCAGATACTATTTCAGCAGAATTAAAAATTTTTGGTAACCCTCATCTTGTTAACCCTCTTTTTTTAACAGCAAAATTTATTTCTATAGTTGTTATTAATCCATATTACGTAAATGAATGCACATGGATAAGCGAATCTAATTGTAATTCTATTTTGAGCAACAAAAATTGGATTGTTTTAGGTGCAGATCACCAAATTACTTCTGGTCAGTATGTTACTACATTAAAGGTGAGTTTGCCTGCTCCAGGCATCAATGTTGGAAAGGACGAACCTATAGGAGGAACAGGGTCCAATGGTGAAGTGGTAACTGGAGAGACTTGGGATGGCCGACATGCAGAAACATTTTAAATAATTTGGGGAAAAATGGCATTAATCAATAGCGATGAATTAGAAACACTAAAAACAAAAGTATTATCATTAGAACGTAGGTTGGGAAATATAGATTATGATGTAAAAGGCGTAGTTAAATCAGAATTGACCGCCAGTGCAACAATTCTTGATCAAGCACAAGCACAATTTGGAGTTTACTCAGCACTTTGTTTGGAAACCATAGATGTTTGGAAGCAAAACAGAGTAAGATGGTTTTCTCCTATTTTCCATAATCCAAAAAGACCAATCAAAGAGTTTCCTTGGGCAAATCCTATATCTTCTATGGGAGGATTTGATGACTCCGGTCTTTGTTGGGTACCTCCTGCGGGAAGCAAACTTATTATAACATTCGAAGGAGGAGACCGCACTGTTCCCTATTATATAGGCACTACTTGGGATCGAAATAGGGGACCAACGGGTAAAAGAAGATGGGGAACGTCTGTGGAAGAGTTTGAAAGAGTCTCTAGTGGCCATAGAGGAGGTTATTTAGTAGGCCCTAATGATGAATCTCAAGTATTTCCACCATGGAACACAGAAAACTATAATGGGTTCGACTTATCTTCTATATCTGATTTTGCCGAAAATCCAGAAGCACAAAAACTTATAACTTATCCAAACATATATGGATTTAAGACGCCAGAAAAGCATATGATAAAGATGGTGGATGGCGATCCCAAGTGCAATAGAAAGTGGAAAAGATTTGAAATAATGTCCAGTTGTGGAAACTGGATCATGTTAAAAGATGATCATTTGCATTATGCTGGTCAGTGGGCACATCCTGATTGTGGTGTAAAGTCAGGAGAAACTAGTTGTATTGATGGAGCTAGCAACCAATCACAGGCAGATGTTATAAGGGGTGGTTTTTCGGCTGGCGCGGTTTCTCCTCCAGATCCTAACACGACAGATTTAAGTCCGAAATATGGGAACAAAAAAGAAACAACAACATCTTGCGACGGAAAAACAAGCAGCAATAAAATTATTGGAGGACATCCTGATACTGGTCACCCTTCTACTAAGTATGTGGGAACACAGGTAGGCTCTAACCCTTACTTTAAACATAGTCAAGAGTGTAGACCTTATAAAGGACCCGGAACTCCACAAAATCCTGTTGTAGAATTGCCACAATCGGGAATTCAATTTATGTCTATTTCCGGTCATACTTTTGTAATGGATGATTCTGTTGAGGAACCTTTTGGAAATCCAGAATGGGACAGATCTACAAAAGAATTTGATTTTGGATGTAACAACCATTATGTAGGTCGTACTTATTGGCAATCTGCTACTGGTCATAGAATAGAGATGAGCGATGTCGAAAGCCCCGTGGGCGAAGAGGGAGCGGCTCTGCGGGGAAAAGAAAACTATATCAAAATACTAAGTGCCGGTGGCAACAAGATAGAGCTAAATGATCATACAGTATCCAAAAAAGATTGTGAAGGTTGTCCTCCAAACATAGCAGGAGAACAAAGAGGAATACACTTACAATCAACAAGCAATCACACAATTGATATGGTTGATGATACAAACGAACAATGCGGTCCTTGTAGAAAAGATGGTGGAACACCAACCGCAAAATCCAAAAAAGCATTTGTCAGAATTAGAACCGGCTACGGACTTGAGATGAAGTTTAGTGACGATTCCGATCAAACAGAAACACAACAACAATCCATACAAATTTTTTGTCCACAAAAAGACAATAAAGAACGTGGACCACATATTCATCGCTATCAAGAAGCGCCAAGTGGTCCAGGACTAGTATTTTTGCGAGTTGGTGGCAACTATGTTGTTAGTACATATGACAATCAGATATCTATTATTGGAGAACCAGAGAAAAATCCATCAGATAAAATTGAAATAATAAGCAAAATCAAACTAGTTTACACGAAAGATATGTATATAAATATAACAGAAAAATTACATTTATTTTACGCTAAAGAGAAAATACTACTATTGGCAGGAGAAGACTGCTCAGAGGGTGGTTGTTGTGGAGAAGAGACTCCCTGCTTTGGAGCTGTTCTAGTGTATGATTACTGTAGTGGATGTGTAAGAATAAGCGACAGAGTATTCGCCAGTACTAGCGGCAAAGCACAAGTAGCATCCATTTTCATGTTGAAGCCTTTAACCAAATGCAAGGATTGTTAATGACAAGATTTTTAGGATTTCCATATCCAATAGAAAAAACAAATAGAGGATATTTCTATTCTCAGGGAGAAATAGACCAGATAAAGTCAGATATGTTGATTTTATTGTTAACAAATCCGGGAGAAAGAGTAATGAATCCAGACTATGGAACTCCATTGAAAAAGTATATTTTCGAGCCAAATGATGTAGTATCAAGAAATCAAGTCAGACAAGAAATCATAAGGTCTATAACAAAATGGGAACCAAGAGTCTCTATTAGTCAGGTAGAAGTATTAACTAAGGCTGATGAAAATTCGCTAAATACATTTGATGATAGAAAAGAAGAAGATAGTATCTTATTTGTTAGAATATTGTTTATCGATCCTCAAAATATACAAGAGATTCAAGAACTAGTTTTAGAACTACCCTTAGCTGGAGCAGGTGCTTAATGATAAATAACTGTCCTTTTGATGTAACTCCATATTCTCAATCAAATAATATAGTTACTCCAAATATATTTAATTTAAATTATACAAATCAAGACTACTGGTCTATGAAGACTAGGCTTATTAATTTTATCAAACAAAACTTTGATAAAGACTTTGCCGACTTTGTGGAGTCATCATTGGGAATAATGCTAATTGAAAACTGGGCTTTTATAGCTGATACGTTGAGCTTTAAAATGGATCAAATAGCTAATGAAGTTTTCATAGACACAGTTACAGAATTAGAAAATGCATTTAGACTTGCAAAACTAGTAGGATTCAATCCTCAACCACCTATAGCATCTAGTTCTTTGTGGACAGCAACTTTGAATAATCCTGTATTATCAGATTTGGTGATTCCTGCTCCTTTTGGGCTTTCTGTGGGTATAGGAACAGCAAACCTACAGATAGAATTGTATCCAGCAGATTCTCATAACAATCCAATATTAGATCAAGATATAATCATTCCTGCTGGCAGCGTTGTTAATGCTAGCATAGTTGGACTAGAAGGTTCTACAAGAACCCAACCAGCCACAGGTACTGGTGCTGTAGCACAAAGTATTACTCTCCCACAATTCCCTGTAATATATGATTCCGTGAGAGTTAGAGTGGACGGCGTCACATGGGATGTAGTTGATTATTTCACAGACTCGCAACCCAGAAGAGAATGTAGGGTAGAATTTGATTCTTTATATAAAGCCTATGTAATATTTGGCAATAGTAGAGCTGGCATGATTCCTTCGAACGGAAGTGCTATAGACATTACCTATAGAATAGGTGGCGGTGCTATAGGTAATGTAGTGAGTAACACAATCACAAAGCAAACAGTAATATCAGTAAACAGTATCGAATATCCAATTCCCGTTTCTTTTTCAAACTATACAAAAGGACAGTATGGATATGATGGAGATACTATAGAAGACATTAGAAATAAGCTACCAGGCTGGATAAGAACTCAACAAAGAGCAGTTACTGGTTTGGATTACAAGACAATAGCAGATCAGTTTGTAACCCCTTATCAAGGAAAAATAGGCAAATCTACTGTTGCTTTAAGGAATTATGGTTGTTCTGGGAATATAATTGATCTTTATGTTTTGGCACAAGAAGGCACAGACGGCCTTTCTGAGGCGAGCGACGAACTAAAGGTTGAATTAGAAAGTCATATAAACAATGTTAAAATGCTTACTGATTTCGTTTGTATTAAGAATGGGGTTGTAATAAGCGTAGATGTTTCTATCGATGTAGTTTTAGATAGATTTTATAGAAAATTTGAAAACGAATTAAAAACAAAAATACAAAATAGAATCTCACAGTTCTTTTCTTTGCCAAAATGGGACTACAATCAAGATTTGAAAGACAATAATCTTTTGAAGTCCGTCTCAGATTTAAAAGAAATAAAAAGAACAGATATAACTTTTACTACTAACGACCCTAAAAATGGTGGCAGCAGCGTAACGACAAAGTATTATGAAATAATCAGACCGGATGTAATAGACATAAGTTTTACTTACGAATGAGGATCTCTTGGCTACATTAACCATAAATGACAACCCATCTATCAGCGATACTATTGTTTTCGACATAGAAACTCCAGATGTTAACAATTGTTTTCTATCCGACCCTTACAAGGTAGATAAGATTACTATTTACTTTGTAGCAAGAGACTTTGCGAGTGGAAATACAAATCAATATGAAAATGTTGATTATGACACCCAGAAACTAAAAACAGCAGAAGAATCAGAAGCTGTTGCATGTGTTTCACCTACAGAAGCCAATATATCAGCAGCTAAAAAAGCAAGACAAATAGCAGATGATAGCCGTAATATAAATACCTTTTTTTACAAAGAGGCTATTCCAGTCCATATTATAGGCAGCGAGGAGTACCCAGCTTGGTTGTCAACAGATACAAACAACTCTTTTATAGACCATACAACTGTTGATTCTAATGGCGATCCAATATACGGTCGTTTTACATATACTTGGAATCCTATGGGCATGAGAGAAGGAGATTACTTTATTTGTTGGTCATGGACTTCTATAGAAGCCACCTCAAGTGTATCTTCTCACAAAAGATTTAGTTTGTCTGGAGATACTCAGACAACAACAAGTATACCTACACATTATACTAATCCTAAAAAGTATATGACTTTACTAGAACGATATTTGCCCGAGATGTTTAAAGCTTTGATAACTCCTAGCGATGTTACACCGGATGTTTTAAACAGAATGAATATCTCTTTATCTAAAGGATTTAATGTACTAGAAGATTTAGCGAACCAGATAGTTGACTTGCAAGATGCTAATTCTGTTCACGAGTTTTTAATCCCATATTTATCTAATTTTTTTGGATTAAAATTAAAAACAGATGACCCTACAAAATGGAGAGGGCAAATAAAACGTGCAATTCCATTGTACAAGAAAAAAGGAACATTAAATGGACTTTATGAAGCATTGGAACATGGGGGAGCAACACTAAACAAAATAAGCCAACTATGGCAGGTCGTTTCTTCGTATACTTGGCAAGAATCATTTTTTTATGATGGACAAGAAACTAGTTTCACTTTGTCGAAATTATTGACAACCAAAGAATCTAATTTTGGATTATGGGTAAGAAAAGAAAATAGTCCAAACTGGGTAGAGCTTGATAAAAATTATGTCGAGTTCAATAGTGTAGATGGAGTTACAACTATGATATGGATAGGTGATAGTTTACATGATAGTTTGCTAAACAGTCCACTTGCAACAAATGATGAGATTAGAGTTTTATACAAATATCAAGAAATTCCTAACGACCAAGTAGAAATAGAAAGTTATATAGAAAGCTTACCTTTATTAGATACCAGAGACGAAACAAAACAAGTGTATCCTCCAAAAAACTGGAACGTGCGTGTGATCGCTATGGATGATGCGATGTTTGATGTAATAATTCCAAGCAGGCATCCTTTTCACGAAGATATAATTTATGGACAAATAAGAACAGAATTTCCATATGGCGAAAATGTTTATCATATGGACGAATATAACGGCAGCTTAAGAAACTCAAAAAATCCTTGCGATATAGATAAAAACTTTATAGACCCCTGTGGGGCCTGTGTAAGTAGCAGCTACAATGTTGATTTAGAAATAGAACAAATATCAAATGATAAGATATTAGAAGTAAAAGAAATAATAAGAGAGAACACACCTTTTCACGCTGTGTTGCACACGCTAAATGTGATGGGTGGATTTAATGAATTTGTTGAGTCTCCAATAGAAAACGTAGAGATGTTAACCAACTACTATGTTAGAGACTTTGTTTTAGCCGGTACTGCTCAGCCTTATTTTCACAGAATAATGTTAGACGTAGAAAACGAAGGAATAAAAAGAAATGAGCTAGCTACTTCGAGTTTAATAGAAACATATGAAGGCACTGCGTATAACGACAACATTGTTGTATTTTGCCCTACCGTTCCGCTAGCTACTTCGGGCGTTACAAGCGGCGATTCTTTTATTGATATAAAAAGCCCTAGTGCTAATGCAGGCGAGTATGATGTCGAAGCTTTAGACAGCAATACATTAGCTTTAGTGGACACTATCACAGAACCTATAGGAAATATAGACTCTATATTTGATGGCTCAGCTTTAAATTCTAGTGCTTTTGTTTTCGACTTAAATACTAAAGTTTATCCGATAAGTGGCACTTTATGCAACATTTATCAGGACAACACATACAGAATTTACGATTCTGGTCATGATTTTTTCTCTATGAACATAAAAACCAAAAAAGACGTAGGTAGCGGTAATTGGACAGTGTCAATAGACGGACAAGAATATGATTTAATAGATATACTTCCTGACGGTGGCATGTTGTTAAACTACGATTCTAGTTTGCCTTCATCTAATCAAAATGAAATTTCATACATTTTAAAAGATGGTTTTACACAAATAATTTCTTCTATAGGCTCGTTAAAAGTCAATTTAAGAGGTCGAGTCGAAGCCTTAGGAGCCAATGTGACTCCGGTTTCTTCTATATTCTCAAGAAAGCAATGTTATCAAAAAATTGGAAGTATTGAATATCTTGCAACGGGAATAGTGAAAGACACAGTAGACCAATATTATATTGAAGGGTACGACCAAGGAGGCAGCAACGGAGTTACTGTTGATCTGCGAGAAAAAATTGAAAAAAACAAAGTAGGATATTTAAGCTATCGTGGGCTTAAACTAGAAATAAGTGGCAACCTTGAAACAGAATTGGAAATTCAAAATGGCGTAAATTCTAGCAATAATCCTGTAGATAATGATAATTATAAAGAAAATTTTATTTTATCAATAAAAGAACAAGGGTCATCAGAAGACCCTATTTTCTATTGGATTTATGATATAGATGGAAACAATCCATCGGGATTTACTACTATGACATTGTCTGGAGCTACTCAATACTGGACTACGGCAGGAACAACAGTGGACGTTACAGTCTACAAATATACAAAATTGGGGGCTACTATACAGGGACAAAGATTTGATTTACCGGAACATACTTTTGAAAGTATAGACCGAAATGGCAAAGAGGTAATAGTTGGCATCGACAACAATCAAGATACAGTATTAAGTTTGTCTAAACCTGAAGGAAATGATTTAAATGAATATGTAGGACAACAAGAAGAAGTATCTTTCAAGATTGATTATAAAAAGGAGAATGAAAATGAGTGACCGTTTAGAAGAAAGTTTAAAACCTATAGGCAGCGTTTATGGTGAAATAGAATATAAAGATGGAAAAAAAACTTACTTTGAACACAAAAACACTGTTTTGTCCAAAGGAAGACAAGCTCTAGCCTCTTCTTTAGCAAATAGTTTTACTGGAGATTATAGTTTTTACATTTCTCGAATGATATTTGGTGATGGCGGAACTTCTGGGGGCACAAAAAGAATTATAAACACCAATAGAACAGCTCTATATGGAGTTGCACGGGCCACAAAACCAGTAATGGCAACGATTGACGCTAACATGCCAACACAAGCCATTTTTACATCTGTTTTAACTTTCAGCGATGCGAATTCATCCACTCTTAATGAAATGGCATTAGTAATGTCGAATGATGATTTTTATAGCATGGTAACATTTCCAGATTTAAACAAAACAAGTGACATGCAAATAACATTTAATTGGAGATTAAGTTTTGTATGAAAAATCATTGGTTAGAAAAAATTAACAAAGAAAAAGAAAAAGAAACAGAAGAAGATGAGACAAAAAAAGAAGAATCTGAAAAGGTTTGGGAATTAGATTTATAAGGAGTTTATTGTGGCTGACTTAAGTAAAATATCCGTTCCGAAGTACACTGGAAATCAACCATATCATTGGGAGTACGATAATCTTCCTTTGAAAGCATTGGAAGATCGGGATGTTGCGATAAATAATGAAGTAAACAGTAATTCTTCTATATTGGTTTCATCTGCCGGCACCCAAGGCACCTTATCAAACAGATTAAATCAATCTATAGATGCAGATGGAAATTTAAAAGTTGCAGCTATAGATGAATCTCTCCACAATATTGCAAAACACACAGACGGAACAACAACAGTTAGTGACCTCACAGTTTATACTGATTTGGGCTATGATGTTGCCAACCCAGTTTCTTTTGTAAGAATGTTAGAAGCTGAAAGAGCAAAGCTCGCATTGATAGACTCTAATGCAAAAAATATTACTTTAGAAGTTCACACAGATACTGGGTCTTCTTCTTTTCCAGAAGCAAATGCTATAGTGCAGCTAAAACCTTCGTCTTATATAGGGTGGCAAATAACCAACAATGAAGTAAGACCAATTCTCAATTTGTCGATGGAATTTGCACACAAGCATTATTATGATCAAGAGCCAGTTCCTCAGAATGCATTGCATTCAGATCATAAGAACTACTACACAACTTCTGTGCATACTCCTTTTATTGATGGCAGCCTAAGAGTTTATGTTAACGGAACTAGGCTTAACAGCAACGCCTTAGTTTTATATCCACCATCGCCGCCAAGGTGGTATATTTTCAGTGACTTGACATTAAACAATCTCAAAGCAAGTTGGCTTCCAAACAAATTTACTGCTAATCCAGAGCTAGGCACATTCACTCTCGATTCAGCTTTGACAGAAGACGATGTAATCATGATTGATTTTGATGTAGAAAGAAATCCCGGATGTGCTGACTCTTTGATCCCTATATGTCCTACTCCCACACCAACCCCAACACCAACACCAACCCCAACCCCTACTCCCACACCAACACGTACCCCTACTCCCACACCGACACGCACCCCTACTCCCACACCAACACGTACCCCTACTCCCACACCGACACCGACACCATGAAATTATATGAAAAAAAGAATCTAGATTATGGTTTTATAATTTTATGTTCTGATAGGAGCGTAAAATTACTGCAATCTACAGTCAACTCGATAAAAAACAGATATGTTGGATGCACCTACATATGTGCAACAGACGATTCTGCCAAACCTCGTGACATAAAAGAGATGAAAGACATATGTCCTACATTCAAAGGGAAAAATACTTTCTCTTCTTTGATAAACGTTGGAATAAAGAATGCAAAATCGGAATGGAATTTTATTATATTCGCTGGGAGTACTGTTAGACAAAGACTAGATGAGATATTCTTTGTCTTTATTGATAGCAATAAAGATGTTTTGTTTCCAATAGCCGAGAACAAGTTCGATTTTATAAATGGCACATTGAATGGATTGCTTATAAACAAACAAACATTCAAAGAAGTTGGAGATATAGAAGAAACTGGGAGCTTAGAGTTTGTTAAAACTATATGGGCTTGCAAAGCCGTCGAAAAAGGCTGTAGATTTAAAGCAGTGTCTGGTGCAAAGATATGCTAAACAAGTCCGTAAGAAAAATGCCATCTATCATCTGATGCATGTTTTCCATCTGTTACTTCTTGCAAATATTCATATAAAGAATCCCAAGAACCAAAAAATGAGTTAGAAGGCAATGTGCCCCAAAGCCAAATTGGTGCATTTTCTTTTCCTTGTGGGCATACTATAAGGGTTGGTTTTTTTGCGTTATTGCTATTTATAATTTCGTGAATTGTTCCTGTGGTTGGAACTCTATATGGCATATATGCAATTAAAAGATCGCTTCTGTCAACCATTGCAAGATCTTTTCTTACAAAAGCCTTAGCCATATTTCTCATTTTTTCATAATCTTTTTCTTCTCTGGCTTGTTGTATAGCCGGTCCCCATTGACCTTTAGGATCGCTAAAAGGATCGTAAACAGACAGACCGAATTGGTTTTTCAAAGCTTCTATGGGCTCTGTTCTCCAATTATGTGTGCCATCTCCAAACTCGATTGCACCAGATAAATATGCTGTTTTGTCTTTAAGATAATTCATTTTTTTATAAAATCTTCTATGAAAACTCTAATAGTTAGTAGAGAATATTTTACAAAAAAGGAATTAATATGTCAAATCAAGAAATAGGATTGTCCGGAATTTCTTCTGGCGGTGAGGAGCCTAAGCAAATTTCTTTTAAACAAGAAATATCAGATGTATTGCAAAATCAACCCTCAGAACGGCATAGTTTTTTTCAATTAAGATATTTTTTGATAGGGAAAGAGCCTACTAATCAGTCTAAAATGTGGCAGTGTTTGAGAGAATTAAAATCAAGAAAAGAATCTATTGATTCTTTAGAATTAGAATACGAAGAACAAAAAGACCGACTAGAATTACTAGGTATCGAGGAGTCTATGCTAAACTTGTTTCAAAAAGAAGCACAAAACGAACTAGAAGAATTAAAAAGTAAAGAAACAAATATAAAGATAAAACAAATAAAAAGAAAAAAAACTGCTTTAATTTCCTCATTAGACTCGCTTATAAACAAAAAAAGATTTATAGAAGAGGAATCTCATTTCTTTTTAGAGATGTTCAAAACATTACAAAAGGTAGAGCCTTTACGTCCTTTTGATGATATAGAAGCTCAAAAAGAGTATTGGTCGGAGAAATTAACTCAGAAATTAAATCTTAAGATGTTAACAGGTGGACAACTAGATACAGAATTAGTCGAGACAGTCATTGCCCTTCCAGATGAAATCGAACTTAAAAAACAGGTATTAAACACTCTAAGTGTGCGTCGTTCGCAAATGGTAAAAGCTATGGAACAGACTGTTACCGGCATAGATAAAAGCAAAGGATAATTAATGGCCATTAGAATATCATCACAAGACGTAGGATATCAACTCGGACAGCTATCATTATATCCAGTTGCATTAGATTCAAAAAACCAACTTTATACAGCAAAAAACAATGCAATAACTGCGTTGAAACACAGTTTGACGTATACAGGTAAATACATCATTGTAGATGATGCTACTGATTTTCCTGATAACGGCATATTGAGAATAGGTTCTCCGCCAGGAAAATATGGTCCATCCGAGAGTGTTTATTATGAGTCTAAACAAGGCAATACTTTTAAGGATATAATTAGAGGGTTTTCAGGCTCAAAACAAACTGTATGGCCTGCTGGAAGCGTTGTCTCTTGTGCTGTTTTTGCAGATCACCACAACTCTGTTAAAGATGCGATATTGCAAGTCGAAAACAATTTAGGCGTGGCTGTTGCTCCAGCAACCGGTTCTTTAAATGAAATATTACGAAGTCAAGAAGCCAAATTTCTTGCTCCAAAAGCTCTTTTTAGAGCTTATCCAACAACTGGTGCACCGCTTACAACAGTTAGATTTCAAAATTTTAGCACTGGGCCTGTGATACGGTATTTTTGGGATTTCGGAGATGGAACAACGTCTTCGGAAAAATCCCCTACACACACCTATCAAAAAGAAGGAATTTATTCAGTTCAGTTAAATATCATTACTTCTTTGGGGGCTCAAGGATATGCGACTAAATCAAATTATATAACAATCAGTCAAGATTCAAAAGAACCATTTATCTATGTAATTCCATCTTCTGCCAAACCTTATAAATCAATAGAGACCGCAAAAGCTAATGGAGGAGCCGCCACAGTTTTTACTCTTGTAGATCAAACTGACGGTGATATTACACAAAGATGGTGGAATTTAGATGGAGATGGAATAGAAGTAGATGGGATAAATGCGATAAGCACCAACGGCACTACAGTATTCTCAAGTTCAAGCGTTACAAACATACCATCCACTAGCGTCTTATCTGCAGGCATGGTGGTGACCGGAGATGGCATTAAGGGTGGAACTACAGTTCAATCGATAGATTCTGACACTGCGATCACTTTAAATAAAACTGCTAGTATTAGCGGCACAGGCTCTCTTCAGTTCTTTTCAACATCTGCAAATTCTCATGTTGTTAATACTGTTTCAATTACAAACCCAAATACACACACATTGAAGTTTATGTACAACAACTTATCAGCTTCTGAATACAATCCTTCTTTATTGATTCTTTTAGGTAGTCAAGTATTAAAGAAAGCTTATATTAATTCATCAAACAGTTTAGGATCAGGACTGGTGATTACATGACAATACCCAAAACTACATATCCGGAAACAATAGATACGAATCAAACGCTTTTTTATGTAAGCGACGGACTCAGGGTTAGATTATCAGAAGACTATAATCCCGGAGACACATCGATAACTGTGGTGGCTGAAGAGTCGGTGATGAGAAGCTTTAACTCCACGGGAATTATCACCCTCACAGAACAGTGTAGTGAGCCTGAATTTAGAGCTATTTCTTTTTATTATTCATCTAGAACTTTAACAACATTTGATGGGCTAGAATTATTACCTGGTTTTGTAGATGTTTCAAAACTAAAAGACATAACAAATGTAACACAAAACATTATGTCTATACATCACAATAATTTAAAAGACGCTTTGATCAAAATAGAGAGATTCGCAGGTAAAAAAGGACAAGAAGCGACATATCCATTAACAGGCACAATGGAACAAAGAATAAATTATTTAAGGAATATTGTACTCAAACCTAAATCATGGTTTAAGGCAGATAAAAAAATCGGACTACAACCTTTCAAAGTCACCTTTACAGATCAAAGTTTTAGATTAGGAACAGATGGTTCTAGCAAAAATATTACACACACTTGGTATTTTAATTTACTCACAGAAGAAGAAAAAGGCACATTAACAGACACTGTTTTGTTGAATGATACAACTTATTACTATGATCGATCTGAAACTAAGTCTTATGAGAGTCAAGACAACTTGAGAAGTAATGTTTCATTCGAATATGCAAACGCAGGTAATTATCGAGTAGCTTTAAATGTAGAAAACGATTTTGGTTCAGATGCTGCTGTTTTTGATCAGTTTATAAATGTAAGGTACCCCGCACCAGACGAAGCGGTTGTTGTAGCGGTACTAAGAGGTAATCAGAAATATACAGAAGAGGGATCTCTAGACGGGTATCAATATACAACTCTTCCCATAATAAGAGCTCTAGTAAATACTTTGATTGATATAAAGATAAAAGATGATGATAATCCTGATCCAAGGGACAAAACGTGGGCCGGTGAAGCTGTCACTACACTTCATGTGCCTATAGATCAAATTAAGAATTATACTTGGGCTATTTCTGATGATTTATCTCATCCAAGCACTAGCTCAACTAGATGCTTGTTTGGCATCGGTGGTTATTATGATATGGTTTTAAGAACTGATACAGAATTTGGTTCTTATAGAATAACCACATATCCAAACATGTTTGATATCGTAGAAAGTGTTAATCTCTGGCTTTGGAACTATAGCGGAAATCTATCGACAGGGACATCTAGTATAGCCTCGTATGAAATGGGATTAATAAGCGAGACATTTAAGAATTCAGGAGTTGCACAAAACATAAACATAGATAATAGATTTTTATCAACAGATCAACAAAAAACAGAATTTGCAAAAAATAACGGAGCTATACAGCGTGGAACATCAACTTCTGGGAGTGGCGGAACAGCTTTGCTTTATTGGGCAAGTGGTCGAAACTCCGGCGATCCTTCATCTAATGAGAAGGTAAAGATGGTTGGATATAATGGGTTCGATAACACCTATTCGACAATAATAACAGAAATAGATAGACCTTGGAACTGGGTGTCTTTTGCATCAAGTGAAAAAGTGTATTTTATATTAGGCGGCAATCTTTCAAACACTGCTAATACATCTTTGACCAATCAAACTAAAAGCGTACTAGGTTTGTCTACTATGGCGGTATCATCTGAAACTTTACAGTCTTCTAATTACAGAAACGGAGCAATCGAATTACAGAGCAACATGGTGACATTTGATTTAAGCGGAAATCCAAATGAGGGCCATATGAGTGTTTATAGAACTGCGTGGCATAACGACACAGGATATATACTGAGGAATGATGCTGTTGGAGACTTCTTTAGAATTAGATCTTTCTACAAAACAAGCGGAAATACAAGCGAGCCTTTTGTAGACATTAAAAAACTCACAGATATGGGTGGATCGGCAAGAACTGAAGGTGAGTTGATATCTTTGAGCCAAGGAGTCTATTTTTTCAATAATTCGGGATCTGTTGTGGCGTATGGAGACTCTAGCAACACTTGGACAACAAGTGGCCCAGGAATTAATTCTGCAGGCTATAGAGCCCTGCAGGACACTAGCGTGAGCACCTTTGCAAATACATCTAACACATTAATTGCCACTTCAGATGGAGATAAAACAGCCTATTTGAGCTTTGATTATAGCACAAAAGGTTTTATAAAGTTCAGCGAAATAGATACTACGTTCAGTTATGTTTCTAATAGACCTGCTGGCAATCAGTGGCAGATGTATATTTTTTAAAAATAAGGAAAAAAGTGGTTAATTTCTTTCCCCCAAAACCTGTTTACCCTAAAAACTATGACGATGATAATACATTGTTTTTAGTGTACAATACAGCCGAAACAGTCACTACGGAATACAATCCGTTGTGGGCAGATGAAATATCAATAAAGCCCGTCGATAATGATATGCCAGAAGTCTGGGCAGATAATGGTTTTGCAAGTATAGAAGGCGAATTATTTTATTACGATAGTGTGGAAAAAACTTCTCATACGGGACAAGGGTTTGAAGCTGAAGTAGAAGTGGATTCACTAGGAACTATAACATCAATAATTGTATTAAATGGCGGATCTGGTTATTCAGCATATCCAAGTGTAAATGTTAAGGGTGGAGATTGGGCTAAAATTTCTGCAAAAGTTGTAGACGGAGAAATAATAAGTATAAATGTAATAGATGGAGGAGTTGGCTACTCTTCAGGAGTTGGTGTTTTTGTTTTTTACGGAAAAGTAACAAAATTTAAAAGGTGTGCAAGAAGTCTAGGAGGGAATAAAACAAGAAACAATCCGATAGGATCAGAAGTACGGGGATTTGTTATTGCAGAGCACCACAATCAAATTGTTGGTGCTGTTTTAAATATAGAAAATTTTATTGGAATAAACAATGATACCAGACAAGAGACTTTGGATTGGAGAATAAGACATCTACAAAGTTTGCCTACTGTATTTGATGATTTTACTTGTCCGGATATTTCTTTTGATTTTTATATAGTTAGTGAAAATGCAACAACAGGAATAGTGGCTCAATACAATATTATTGTTGCTGGTGCGTTCACAAACTATAGATTAGATTTTGGAGATGGTTCTTACACAACAACATCTACTACTGGTACACATACTTATTCTACTAGCTCTACGATAGACCCTGTTGTCACTATAGGAAACACAAAATGCACTATAGTACAAAGCCCTATAACAAGAACAGTTCCTACCGAACCTACAAATCCAATAACTCCAACTACTTTTGAAATCCCAATACCGCAAATACCACGTATTCCTAATTTCAATATACCTACTATACCTGTTCCACCAACGCCTTTAATACCGCCTATTGTTTTTCCGTGTTTAGACATAGGTCCAATTGGACCTATAAATATACCGTCAATAATACCGGTAGTTCCTGGCATTCCTTCAGAAATATTTTTTGGTCCTTTAGGAGGCATACCTTCGCTTATAGCCTTTAGCCCTATACCGCCTTTGCCATCTTTCATTACGTTTGGTCCAGTTCCAAATATTTATGTGGATGTACAGGTATGTTTGCCTACTATAATAAACTTTGGACCTGTTAACGTTCCTACTTTAGTTAATTTTGGACCGCTTAATATTCCAACTCTAATTAATTTTGGCCCATTACACATTCCGACTTTAATTAGCATAACAACACCAGTCATTCCAACTTTAATTAGTATCACAGCTCCGAATATAAACATTCCTACTTTAATTAGCATTACAACACCAAGCATTCCAACTTTAATTAGTATAATAGTTCCTGAAATAGGCATACCAAACGAGATTGTTTTTGTTAATACACCAGGTCCAATGCCCGCTCAAATTACTTTTGCAAACACTCCAAATTTCGGTCCAATTCGGTTTGGTCCTGCTCCTACTTTTTCTAATATCAATATATCAGGAAATGTTACTTATAGCGGTCCTAGTGAAATAAATGGAACAGTCACATTTTCAGGGGCTCCTACTTTTAGCACAATAGAATTTGGACAGGCTCCCACCATCAATGTAACATGGTCAGCCCCACCTACTGTTTCCTGCACTGTTACTATTTCTTGTCCTTCTGGTGGGTCTGGTATGCGGAACAATAGAAGTGTTTTCGATCCAGAAGATTTGTCACCAGATGCAGTAGAAATCAACATGGGAGAATTCAGTATTCCTTCTGAGATTATAGTTAAATTCCCAGAAATACCTGATATTCGAGTAATTCATGACTTGCCTGCTATGATTCGAGTTTCTGCCCCAGATATTCCTGATATAAAAATACTATCTCCAGATGTGCCGATACCTACTGAAATACGATTGGTATCCGATTTGCCTAGCGTGATAGAATTAAAAGCAGACAATTTACCAAGATACATAGAAATTGATGCAACAAATTTACCTAAATCAATTCCTATAGAGGTTCCGGAGTCGTTCCCATCGATTAAAATCGATGCTACAGGAATACCGTCACAAATACAGGTTGTTGGAATTCCATCTGTGATCGAGCTAGTGGGAGCTCCTTCAGAAATAAAATTAGTTCTTCCAGAAAAACCTGAAATAGAACTAGTTTATAAAGGTTCGCCTATTGATGTTAAAATCAATCTAGATATTGGAAGAATAACTGGAGATGATGGCAACGCTCAGTGTGTAGCCATAGTTCCTTGTACAAGATAGCAAAATGAGAATAAAAAAACACGCTAATGGCAACCAGTATTTGTTAACTCCGCAAAGCAAATGGGTTAGAAATTTTGCTAAATCTGGTGTGCCTAATATAGACATAAATAAAACAATAAAATCTGAGGATCATTTTTTATTGCTTCAAAATGAATTTAACAATAGTCTAAACAGATATGCATGGATAGATTCCGAAAAGTACTATCATCCAAATGTGGTTATAGTTTCTGATGGTTTTAATTTTGAAGAAAATCATAAAATTATAGACTCTTTGCCTTCAAATATTGTTTTTATTGGAGTGAATGGAAGTTTAAAAAAATGGCAAGCTAAAAGAAACATGTCTTATTACGTTGTGAATAATCCATACAATGAATGTATGAAGTATTTGCCTCGTTCAAATAAACTTCTTCCAAAGTGTATTGCTTCTTCTAGGACGAACTCAAACTTTTTAAAAAATTACAATGGAACTAGGTTTAAATACTATCCGGTAAATGAGCAAGAATACAAAGGCATGAGTTCTAAAGAAGTGATGTGGCAAATCGATGATTATAGAAATTCAATATGTGCTGCAGTAGGGTTGTCTTATAGATTTGGTGCTGAAAAATTGTTATTGTTGTGTTGCGACAATGTCTTTAAAGACGAACGTGCTGGGGCTTCTCAGCTTGAGAACAAACTTTGGATATATCCTCAACAAAATATTGTGCATGGATTGATAGATGCTAATTTGTATTGGTTTTCAAATCAAGAATACTATGCAACAAAAGCGGGAGATTGTTCGAGCGGTCCATTATATGATTATGCTGCGTATATAGAATTAGATAAGATATTAAATTTTTTTGAAAGTTAAACACATGAATAAGGACCCGTTTAGTTTATTTAATCTAAATGAATTTAAAAAATGGATGTCAGAGTCTCCCGATCAAAACAATCATAACGATATAATTGGAAAACAAATAGAGTCTAAAATATCTTTTAAAAAACTTCTAATGACTACTGAGGTAATAGAAGGAGAAGATAAAAAAGTTTTAAAAGAGTTTCATACAAATGGTGGATATGTTATTGAAAAAAATGGAAACATATTAACTATAGAAACAACAAAAGGAAAAATAGAAACACATAAAATGTATGTAAGAATTTCTTAAGAACCTTTTTGCACCATAACTCGTTTCTTTTCTAGCTTGTTGTTTAATGTGTATGTTGAAACAAAAATCTCTGCTTGTGAGCTAATTGGGATATTAGTATAGCCTCTTTTTTTGAAAAGAATTTTCATATTTTCATAGGTGTCTGATGTTTCGACCCAAGGCTCCCACAACATTCTAGAATCGTACATTTTTTGATTTATAGTTGCCAAGATATCAGTAGGAATTGCTAAGTTTTTTATATTTTCATCTGTTATTCGTGTTGCTGCTTGTTCTGTAGAAAGGAATTTAGCTATAATTCTAATTCCTCTTTTATCTCTTTTTACAAAATAAAAATAAAAATCAACTAGTTTTTGTTTTGCCATGTTCTTCCTCTTTATAATCAAGTAAGTTCTTTAAAACTTCTTCCAAAATGATTCGATTTATGATATCATCCATAGATCCAAATTCTTGTGTAAAAGCTTTGATAGCTTCCGTGCCAATCAAAGCATTGTCGGGAGGGGGTTCCATATGCCTGTTTCACTTCCTAATTATGTAAAAATAAAAGATAATTACTGCATTTCTTATTACGGACAAAATAAAGAATATTTAGTTCAATTGTCTCTTTTGAGGCCTATAATAGAATCCACGTTCAAGGGAATACAGATTTATATATCATGTGAAGATAGCTCATTGTATTTACTAGAAGGAGAGTCAAAAATTTTATCAAAAAATGAAACTGACACTTACAGGAACAATTTTGCTTATATTAGAGAAATAAAAAGTAATCTAGATAAACACCCTATCGAATCCATAATGGAAGAATCTGGCCTGCCTTGTGGACCTATAAATTTTGTAAAAAAAGAAAGATCCACAAGTAAATGTGCTTTATTTACAAATGGATCTTCTCATACAAGAAAATTGTCAGGCAAACAGATAACCAAAATTATTGAATCTATTGAGCAAAACAATTATTCGATTGAAATTAATCCTTTAAGATACAAAAGCTTCGTTAACGATTTCGACTTAGTAGTAGGAGTGGAGAATGAATATGTTTACAAAGCTGCTTCATGTGGAGTGGAAACTACTCTTATTGCAACAGGAAATGGGGAAGATTTATTTAGAAAAATGTTCCCAAAAAGCCAAATAATCCATCCTGAACCATAAATATAATAGTTACTATCCAAATAGGAGAAAAATGAGCGTATTTCAAGTCAGTCTAAACAATATCAATCAAGGTCAACTAGATCTAAATCCTTCTGTTTTAGTCATTCCAACCACAGAGATGACTCCTTCTATACAAAGAACAATATATGTTCAAGGTCCAAGAAGGATTTATAGAAGACTAAAAGATGGAGATACGTTCACAGATTGCAACTATTGGAAAAGATTTGCTTTTCCACAAATATCACAAGATCAAGCTTTCATCACAGTTGTATCTGACGACGGTTCGGTCTATAGCGACATTCCAGAAGAAAACAATTTCCCTAGAGTCTACACTTTGAATGTAGATGACGGAACAACTTACGAAGATAACATAATTGATATTTTAGCAGATAATGGTGGCCCAGCACAGTTTGTTCAGATCCAGAACATGGCCGCAGGTGGGTCTGTAAAAGTGAGAATAAATGGTACTGCTAATGCCGTTTTCGACTTAGATACTAATAATATACAGCAATTCAATTACGGAGATATAAGTATTTCGAAGCTTGAATTTCATAATGAAAGTGGAGAGAATTCAATCATACAAACTATAATTTCGGTAAGAAGTGTTCCAACAAGCTAAATAGTTCATTTAAAAACTATATATCTTTAGGTTACTATATTAATTATACGAGGAAAATGTGGCATCATTAGTAAAACCAGGATCTGTGAAAGTTGTTACAAAAGATGGAGAAATTCAGGTTTCTTTCAGCTTGGACATCAACATTAATCTAAACACAGAGGGCGTTATTATTGGCCAACAAAGCGTTGAAGAAGAAAAGAAATCAAGTTTTGCACACCAGCCTGTCAAAGATAAAATGGAATGGGCGATTCCTGATTTTGGCGAATCTGTAAAGATAGACTTTGGTAAAAAGGAGAAATAATATGGCGTGCGGTTTTGATTGCGGTACCTACAATTTGGTGTGTTGCAACAGATCTACTGATGGTAATTTTCTATACAAAAGAGAAGTAAATGCTTTTCTTGAAATACCGTTAGAAAACAGATTTACTTTCAACATGATGAAAAGTGCAGGCATTCCTCTTATTGAAAGAGAGAATGTTGCGTATGCACTAGGAGAAGCTGCTGTAAACATGGCTTACACAATGAGCCAGATAGAACTAAAAAGACCAATGATACATGGATGCGTCAATCCGAAAGAAAAAGACGCATTTCAGATAATGTCAATTATGATTCACAGTCTAATCAATAACATTCAAAAAGATGGAGAGACTCTGTATTACTGCGTCCCTGCTAATGCCATTAATCAAGATACAGATGCTGATTATCATCAGCGTATACTAGATGCAATATTTAAAGCATATAAAAGCGAAACAGGCTATAGAGTAAATGCACACCCTATAAATGAAGGATTAGCACTAGTTTATGCCGAGCTTGGAAAGAAAGCTTACACAGGTCTCGGTATTTCTTGTGGGTCAGGAATGGTAAACGTTTGCTACGCAATGTATGGCAATCCAGTATTTTCTTTTTCTATTGTTAATTCTGGCGATTGGATAGATCGTCAAGCGGCAAAAGCAACAGGAGAAACTATTGCTTTTATCAATGTGGAAAAAACTAAAATTGATTTGACTAAGCCTGCTACATCTCTTGTGGAGCGAGCCATTCAAACTCAATATCGTTTAATGATCGAACATACCGTTGCTGGTATAAAGCAAGGATTTGCAGATATCAAAAAGACAATTAGAGCAGACAACCCTATAGACGTTGTTGTTGCAGGAGGAGTATCTTCTCCAAATGGTTTTACGCAAATTTTTAAAGAAGTGATTGATCAAACTCAACTTCCAATCAAAATAGGAGAGATCATACGACCAGATGATCCTTTGTATTCTGTTGCTAGGGGATGTTTGATTGCAGCAGAAGCTGCGAAATGAATTGAAACAAATAAAAGAAAGAAAGAGAGTAATAAATGAAAAAAAATCAAAAAAGTGTCAGCGATCTTGGAGCCGCTGCTTATATTTTGATGCATCAGTTTAAAGTGATGGGCAGAAAAGGAAAAGATATATACTTTTTACTAGACGACAAACATACAGAAGAACAGTTTGATCAACTTACACTAGATTATTTATCTAGCGAATATCATAGATTCGATTCTTGTATAATGTCTTTAAAGAAAATTGGTGAATACAACTTTGATACAAGAGGACATAGATTTGTAACCGATCTGGGCGCGGCTGCTTACATACTAATGCACAAGTATAAAGTCTTAGGAAAAAGAAGCAAGTCTATTTATTTTGAAGTAGATGAAGAACCATCCAACAAAAATAGATTTGATGATTTATCACTTGATTATATATCAAGCGATTTTCACAGATTCGACTCATGCTTGATGTCGTTGAAAAAAATAGGAGAATATATTAGCGATAGTTGAAAGGAATAATATGTTGAAGAGATTTGGAATCAAAGAAGAATTAGAGTCGTCACAAGAAATATCTAGCAAAATAGACGCTATTGTAGACAAGTGGGTTTCAGATCTCACCTCTGGCTTAGTGAATAATCCTATGGATTTTTCAAAGCGAGCAAGCTTGTGGGACAGAATGAAAGGCACTCTTTCTAATATATGGCACGGAAAATATAATCCAAAAAATCCAAACTATTGGAAAAATAGATTTGGAGATGAATTGGGATCTCAAGAAGAATCATATGACCCATCTGTTTTTTCTCTTCAAGAATACACTCAAATAAAAAGCATTATAGAAAATGCCGAGAGACAATTGAATGAAGCAATTCCAACAGGCTCAGAAAAACTAACGTTAGTTAGAGTGTTAAAAAATGCAGCAGAAAAACTAAAGAAAGATTTAAAAACAGCACTTGTATCTGTTGGTGCAATGCTAAACACATCCGCCGAAACTTCTCGCAAGTCCACCGAATTTCCTGCGGGTTTGTCGGGTTGGCGACCCAAAGCCCCTGTTGCAAGCAACAATAGTGAACAAAGGCCACGATCCATTGTTGATACAAACCCAAGTCTTAAACCAATGGGTAGACATCCAGAGCAGGATGATGATACCGATTCCGACACCGATTCTGTTGAGGATGACGATATTAGTGATGATTCTAGTGCTAGTGCTAACGCCTATGACACTTCTGGTAGAGATGACTATAATGATTTAAATAATAATGATTTAAAAAACGACATCGATAATGATGCTAATGATGATGGACCTACCGCTGAGGAGCCCAAGCCAATCCATAAAAATACGCACTACGACAGACATATTCCAAAAAAAGAAAATGAAGGAATGTCTGCAGAGTCTCTTGCTGACGAAGGACAGCTTGTAGATCTAATTATGGCTAAAGATTTTGATTTTAGAAAATACTTTGTAAAAGAAGATGAAACAGTAAAAAGTGCAGCAGAAAGAAAATTAACACAACTTGAAGAGTTAGAAAAAGAAGCGTCCGAAAAAAAAGAATCAAAATATGTTTTAAATAGAATCAACAAAGCAATAGAAATTATTAGAGAAGTAAAATGAGCTGGCTAAACCAAATATCTAATTTTCAAAGTAACTATATAAAAAAAGTTATGTTTGATTTGATGAAAGATAAATACCACAAAAACGAACAGATAATAGATAGAATTAGCGGTCTACTCACGACTGAGACCGATATAAAAAACTTTTTCACTATGGTCACAGACATATATGAGTCAGCTTATATGAAGTCGGTAGAAGACCACAGACAACAACTTCAAAAGCTAGGCTTAAAAGTGAATATAGTTGCTAATCATGAATCGAAAGATGGCTGATCTTGCGACATAATACACTTCAGTATCCAGCCACCTAGTTTGGTTTGACTAGTTTGTATTTTCCACCATCTTTTGTCTCCATTTTTTGGATACAAGATAGATCCTTCTCCAAAATTTGTTTCTGTCCACATTTCCATAGTCATATCTGTTTGGGACAATATCACAGCTTCTAAAGACGTTGGCTTATCATACTGTATGGTTTTTATTATGTCTCCATACAACTCATCTTTTGTTTCTCGTATAGTAGCAGGCAAGCAATACACAAAAGTTTTTTCTATATCTGTTTTATTTTGTTTTTCTTTTTTGATTTTGTCTTCTTTTTCTTCTATTTTTCTTTCAAATATTTGTTCTGGATCTGGCTTTAGATCTTTTGTTTGATTTAATTCGTCAAGAAAAATTTCACTCTGCGTTTTGTTTAATGAAAAGTCTGAGTCTAACGGTAAAACAGCAGTACCGTCTTCTTTCACCTCTGGCTTCCACTCCATATTATGGACCGTAAATCCCGTCCAAATCTTTTGATCTTTCATAACTGGGTTAGGTGTGGAAAGCTTAAAAACCGAGCCATCTTTGTTGTAAAGCGTCATATTTAACCTCTTAATGCTATATATATAAGTAAGAAAACAAAGGAAAAATATGCCATTAGTAGTACCAAGTAGTTCAGACGAACTGATGATGAAATATATTTTAAATAAAGTAGCTGTAGATGGGAATAGAAAGTTAAAACTTTTTTCAAACAATATTTCCCCGTTTAAAGGGATCGCCTTGGCAGATATAAATGAAGTAAGTGCAAGTGGCTACACAGCAAAAACATTAACAGGATCAAGTTGGACGGTATCTACTGTTTCTGGTGTGAGTACTGCCACGTATCCGGTTCAGACTTTTAGTATAACACAAAGCACTAATGTTTATGGGTATTACGTAACAACAAGCGATAGCTCCGCTGTTTTGTGGATGGAAAGATTTGATACTGCTCCTTTTAATTTGCCTTCTGGAGGCGGCGATATAACTGTCACTTTAAATTTCACATTAAACTAAGGATGGGATAAATGGGCATATTAAACTCTGACGGCTCCCCTTATCAGTTACAGGGAAGTGTGCAACAATTCGACACAAACAATCCAATGTTTGATTTGTTTAATTTGTGGGATCAAGAAGCTATCCAAAGAGGAGGTTCTCCAATATATTACTATGAAGTAATAATACGTCCAGAAATGATAGATCCAATATACTTAGAAGCTAGAAACAAATTGTTTTCAAACAATCCTATTCAGTTGTGGTGTACATACGAACCCGTTTCTTCTCAAAATGTACTAAACCAATTCGGCATTGATGCCCCCGACGAAATGGTCTTTGAATTGAACTATAGGTCTGTATTAAAGAATTTAGGACATCCTCCTAAAATAGGATCTAGGTTGTTCACTCCTCACCTACAAGAAAATTGGGTGGTAGTTCAGCGAAATCTTAGCGAATTCAAAATGTGGGGAATTTTAAGAATAGAATTGTTATGTCAGAAATTTCAAGAAGATGTTGTTACAGGCGATGGGAAAGTTACACAAAAGAAACCAGATTCGAAAATAAAAATTGTATAATTACTTCCTTAAAACTGGATGAACTTTAGAAATATAAATAAGGGGTATTATAGGCTTTTTAAATGATCCCAAAGAAGGATATGGCAAGAACACCGACAGTCTTTCTTTTCTTTTACTTATCTTGTATGTTTTCATCGCTTTTCTTTTTGAATTTTATTTTGTTTTTATAAACGGTTATTTTTTTGTTTTTTCCCAACAGATAAAGACCGTGCAGATATTCTTTCATTTTTTGATATCCCTCTTTTGCTACAAGAGTAGATAGTTGTTTATATTTATCACTAAAACTGTATCCTTTACTATCTCGCCATCTATTTTTAGCTATTTTAGATATATTTTTTTCCAATATAGAGTCTAAAAGCCCTCTTTCGTATATTTCTTCTTGATCCATTTCTTGAATTTCGTATGTGACTTTTTTTGGCAAAATTAAAATTTGTCCAAAAGGTTGGTCTTTTTTAAATATTATTGTTTGTCCTATATTTGGACTTTTAAAAACAACAAAAAATATTTTTGGCCACCAACTTGTTTGTATGTGACCGGGCACACAGCAAGGAACTGTATTTGTTGTGTCTGTGTAGAATCTTGGATGTGGCTCTGTTCTTAAAACGTAATCTTCGGGCACTCTAATATCTAATGCAGAAGTCATGCCGAAATGGTTATCTGAAAAAGCAACAAATGGAGGCAAAGTAACACCATGGCATTGTTGATTTTCTTGTGTGAAATCACCTTCAAATACAATTTTTCCATTTACGTTTTTAACATGACATTCTGTATCAAAGGGATAGTATAATTCTAAACCATATGTCGATCCTTCTACAAAAGGCGGACAATGCCATGGTTGGGGTTTATCTCCACTTTCATGATTGTTAGGTTCTCCTGCCCAGCCTGGTATTTCTAGTTTTATTTGTTTGGGCAAAGAGCCTTTAAACCAAGACCTACATTTTAATTTAATTGTTTCCATAAAAAACTACTTTAAAATCATACATATCAAAGGAGAAAAATGACCACTAGCAATCCTAATCACCAGCAAAAAAGCTACGTAGAGTGCAATACCAAAGGCCCGCAAGGAGATGTAAATCTCGACGTTGCTCCCGGATATTGCGAAACAGGCGATGGAGAAAATTTACGTTCGCCAAATGATTCTACTTTAAATTGGCTAAAAGATCAAACCATGAAAAAAACTGGTTTTGGTTCAAAGGTAGATTGCGACCCTATGCAAAGAGGGAAGATTGTAAATGATTTAGAAAATCCAGATCGAACAGTTATTTACAGATATTCTAAATCTATAAGAGGAACAGACGAAGCGATTCTAGACATGTTTAGAAACATAGTAGTCATAGATGAAGATGGAAAAGCTTGGCCTATACCTGCGATGCTAGGCACTCCTGAGAAAGCTGTTGCTGCTATAGTTCAAGACAATGTAAGAAAAGATGAAACACTTGTTGTTGATAGAATCAAACTGCCAATGATAGCGATTACTCAAACAGGCATAGATTATGATGTTGAAAGATACACATATCATAAAGCATTAAGTTACTTTAATAGAAGCGACGGAAAGCCAGGATTTACTGTAAAAGAAAAATATGAAAGAGATACAATATTTGGTATAGCCAAGGGAATTCCAGTAAATATAAGCTATACAATTACAGCTTGGACTATGTACCAAGAAGATATGAATCAAATAATTGAACAGGTTTTAACAAAATTTAGTAAAGATGCATATATACGTGTAACAGGAATTCCATGGGAAATAATTGTTACCATAGATGGCACAGCAAGTAATATAGATCAGGAACCTGGAGACAGTGCTATAAAAGTTACAAAATACGAATTTAATATCACAGCTAAATCATATATATCTCAACCTATAACACGAAAAAAAGCAGTTCTGAAAACAACGATAGACTTTGTGGATGGAGTTACAGAAGAGGAAATTACTAAGATCTTGGCGACAATAGAAACAACAGTTAAGGAGCTAGAATGTTAGAACTTAAGAATAGAAATAAGTTCCCAGTTCAATTGATAGTGAAATCTACGCAAGCACCAAGGTCTTTTACAACCTTAAATATCCCAGGAATGGGCTCAGGAAAAAATATTTTTTTTCTAGAAGAAGAAAGAACAACAGAATACATAGATAGAGCAGAGAAGAGCGGATTGATTTCCATAAGACAAACAAACAAAGTACTAAAGGGAGAATAAGACTATGGCAATTTTAACGGGATTTCCACCTTCTAATACAATCAGCCCAAGTATTAGAATTGCTGAGAAGGATTTAAGCTTCGTAGCAGCACAGCAAAGCTTACACCGTGCAGGACTAATTGGTTTCGCCTCAAAAGGCCCGATGAACCTACCAATCCTAATTTCAACATCAAGACAACTTACAACCGTGTTTGGCAACCCACATCCAGATGTTGGTGATCCCTACCTAATCTATGCTGCTCAGCAGTATCTTCTCGTAGCTAATGAACTTTTCGTAGTAAGAGTTGGCGACGAGGACCCAGTAAGCGACGAACAAGCTACAACCGCATCTGCAGAAATTCCAGCAGCAGGAACAGTTGTTTATATGGAATCTGCTAAAGTTGGCCCTCACACTTTCGATCCAACCCCATATGGCAACGCCGTTACTGTTGATGGTTATTTTTTCAAATATAAACTCAATGGAGTGTTGAGCTCCAAGGTTCTAGTAATCAAATCTAGACTAACAGACAAAACTACCCAAGAAGTAGTTGACGAATTAAACGCACAACTAGATACTATAAATGATGGAGTAGAGTTTTATCTGGTAAACGTTGGAACTGGTGACAACCGCCCAATAGGCTTTAGAGCTGTTTGGTCTTACGGCCCAACCGCATCTTTAGAATTAGTTTCCATACAAAACGCTCCCTATGGTTCACTGCTATATAGTGGAAATATTCTAGGACTAGGAACTGGTATGACAGCCGCCGAGGTTACAGGGACTTCAACTAAGTATCCTTCTAATAGTGCTGCTGGAGTATACGCTTTTCCTAGTGCTTCTACTTGGACAATAGATCTTGTAGTAGATGGAACAGACAACGTTACAATAGACGGCGTAGTTCAAACCATCGACCTAAACACAGCACTTGCTCTAGCTGGAACCGCCGATGTCACTGCAATCGCAGCAATCGCTACCGCAATAAACTTGCTAAGATACGAAGCAGGTGGAGATCTACCTGGTGGTTGGATAGCTAGTGCAACTGGCGATTCTTTAGTATTTCGTACTCTGACTCACGGTTCAGATTCTAGACTAAGAGTTAGAAATACTAGTACTGCTGCTGCTGCCTTCGGTCTTTCAACACTAACAGCTACAGGAGACACACCAGAAGGAGGCTCTGATGAAGAAACCTCCGACTACGGTTTAGTAACTGGTGGCGACAACGTGGACGGAGCAATCACATTTACTGTTCAAGCTGATTCTGCTGGCATTGAAGGTAATCAGACTCAAGTAGTAATTAAAAATGATGGTCGTGCAGATCACTTTACTTTGGAAGTATATAATAATGGCGTACAGGTAGAAAGTTGGGGTCCGCTAACCAAAAATAGTTCAAGTTCTTATTATGTAGAAACTTATATGTCTCTTGTATCAGATTATATACGAGTAATGGATGATACAACTAACACAGCAGGTCCTGCTGCAGGGACACATACTCTAGATGGCGGTTCGGACGGAATTCCTTCTGATCCCGATATGCAAGATGAGTTGCTAATCGGCAGCCCAGTGGGATCAACAGGTTTGTATGTTCTAAGTGAACCAGAGCAGATAGATATCGATCTAATTGCTGTTCCGGGACACGCAAGCACATCAGTAGTTAAGGCAATGCTAGACTTCTGTCAGAGCTATAGACAAGATTGCCTTGCAATTATAGATCCTCCATTTGGATTGACTGTAAAGGAGATAATAGCTTGGCAAAACGGAACACATCCACTAAATGGATATAAGCTCGATTCCGACTTCGGTGCCCTTTACTGGCCTTGGGTCAAGATTCGTGATACCTTCAACCGTGTAGACGTTTGGATTCCGCCATCTGGTTCGATTATGGCTGTTATAGCACGAAGTGATTTCCTTTCTAGACCATGGTTTGCTCCTGCTGGAGTTAATAGAGGTATAGTTCCTGGAATCATCGATGTTTATGATCGTCCATCACTAGCAGATCGTGACTTGATGTATGGAAATAGAAATTGCATCAATCCTATTGTTCAGTTTGTAGACGTTCAGGGGTATGTAGTATTTGGGCAGAAAACGCTTCAGCGTACTCCAACCGCTCTAGATCGAGTAAATGTTCGAAGACTAATGTTTTATTTAGAGAAAACAATTCGGTCTGCAGTTCGAACACTACTATTCGATCCTAACGATGAAACTTTCAGAAGATCTTTCACCACTATATGTGACGGAATTCTTACCGATGTTAAAAATGGTAGAGGTTTGCATGATTATTTTATCAAGGCTGATGCTGAACTAAATACTTCCGATGTAATAGATAGGAATGAATTTAGAGCACAAATTGGTGTGCAACCAACTCGTGCGGTAGAATTTATGTTTATTGAATTCTCTATTCATAGGACCGGAAGCTTTACAGAGAATGCTAACAACTTCTAACAAATAGATAAAAACAAAAAGGAGAATTAAATTATGCCATCAGCAACTCAGGTTAACCTGATAGATATGGGTATGGGCGAACTTGGCGGGAACGATATTGTATTCAAGAGGAAATATCGATGGACTCTTGGCATACAATGCCATTGCAGTAACGCAAATATTCCTACGTACTTCGTTAAACTTGCATCAAGACCAAATTTGACAGTAGAAGAACAAGAAATTAATTTCTTAAATAGCAAAATGTGGATTCCTGGAAAGGCTAGCTGGGAAACTATAACAGTTACTTTCTACGATTTAGCTGGGCAGGCTTCTGCATCAGGCATTTCGGCTCTATATAGCTGGATCGCTACTGTGTATAATTTTACTTCAAATGGAGCAGTCCGTTTTTCTCAAGCTTCCAAAAAAGGAGCAGTTGGGGGGACTCAAGGCTATGCAGCCACAGCAAATCTAAATCTTTATGATGGGTGTGGAACAAATTTAGAAAATTGGCAACTTGGCCACGTGTGGCCCCAAGCAGTAAATTTTGGAGAACTAGATTATACTTCATCAGAAGAAGTTACTATTGAAGCTACACTGCGTTATAGCGATGTTCAATATACACCATTATGTGGTGGATTGGTCGCTCCTTGCTGCACTGGTTGCAATGATTAATTTAATTTAATTCAAATCAAATACAAAGCCTTGTATCTATTATAATTGTAGATACAAGGCTTTTATTTTAGGAGGCTAATGGCAAGAGAAACAATGGGTTTTGATTTTGGTCTAGATGATTCAACTACATGTTTTAAAAGAAAAAATAGATGGTTATTTAAAATAGATGGAATAAGTGCGGATACAAAAGGCATAGATTCATTACCACCCAGCAAAGCAGCCAGACCATCCGTTAGTTTCAAAGAATTAGAAGCACAACACGTGACGGAGACAATATATTTTCCAGGAAAGCCTGAATGGAAGCCCATCACATTGTCTTTATATGATCTTAAAAGGAATAAACATCCAATATTCGAATGGCTCAAACAAGTATATGATCCAAATGGCGACGGAGGCAATGGTACTTATAAACCATCGGCAGATGGCTGGAAGAAACAATGTACTTTAGAAATGTATGACGGATGTGGGAACGTAATCGAGACTTGGACCTTCGATAATGCATGGCCACAATCAATAGAATTTGGAGATTTGGACATGACTAGTAGCGAGGTGCTGACTTGCGAAGTAACTTTAAGATACGACCGGGCTTATATTAGTTGATTTCTTTTTCTTCTGTTGCCATCTCTTTATTTAGAAGAGACTGGCATGCGGCGATTGCGTCTTCTAAATCTTTTGGCTTACATTTTAAAACTCTACATGCTCCGCTTTTATTTAATCTTCCTTTTTTAGTATAAACTTTTCCATCGTTTAGTAAAAAAGCATCTACTAAGTTTGAATATCCACTATCTATTAGCTTTTGTATTAGCTCTTGATTTTCAAGCTGGTCGAATGGGTTGTTTTTCATGTTTGCACCTTATATTATATTCTAATTATATGCTTATAATTTAATTATTCAAGAGTCTACAACAATATTATGTCGTTTATAAACTCCTTTTCTACCAGACATTTGTTTTTCCATTTGAATCTGCACGTGGTCTAAATATCTTTTCTTTAATTCGTTATAATTCCTTGCACTTCTATACATTTGTCTAAAGTGATTTAGTATACAAGTGGTCATGTAGTTAAATGCTTTGCCTTTTTGTGGATCAAATCTATCTATTTTTTCAAAACAAATCATTACTCCTTCTTGAACAGCATCATCTTGGTCGATTAGGTTAAACTTGGCGTATCTAACTATGTTCTCTGATAGTGTGTAAAAAGCAGTTGCAAGTTCTTTTTGAACTTCTTGGAAATTAAACTCCACTGATCTGTAAATTATCTCAACATTTTTCCAAGATTCAGGTTTTTTATATTTTCCTCTTTTGCTTGTTCTTATTTCTGTTTTGTTGATATCATCCATGAATAACTGGTATTTTATTTTTTCTTTTTTCGAAGATTGAAACCTTACAATTAATTTTTCAAAGGTTTTATTATTTAAGTATTCTGTTGACATCAAGCTCCTTTATTTCTTTTTGCTCCCAAATTTCAATTCTTTCGAGTGCTTCTTTTTTCGCTTCTTGGTACCATTTTTTAGCTTTCTCATAATAAGATGGGCTGTATAATTTTCCGCTGGTGAAACTACGAAAATGATCAATATTTTCGTCTTTCTTTCTTTGGAAGTTTGGTTCTTTGCCGATTAAATGTGGCGTTATATTGTGAGTTCTTAGTATGTAATTTCCTAATATCTCTGTGTCGGGCCATCCTGGTCTAGTTAATGATGGTCTATAATCTCTGATATTGTAATAGTTAGACAGTCTTCGAAGGCTCCAACCAAAGCCTATTCTGTCCATGGTTGGCATGTGATACATGGTTGCTGTGTGAGACACCATACCTTTCCAGTCTTCGTGCTTTCGAGGACTTATTTCATAACCAACAACGGGCGATTTACTTTGACAAAGATCAATTAGATCAGTTAAAAAGTTTTTATTTCTTAGAAAACAATCAGCATGAGTTGCAAACAAATAATTTGTTCTACAGGCACTAAACGCCAAATCCATTGCTATAGCAGGAAAGTCTGAGGGGTGGAGAACTCCGTTGAAACGTAACGCATGAATCTCAACATCCTCATCTCTTAGTTGTTCTATTTTATCGTATTCTTCTTTACAACTACCCGTATCTATTACTACAATGTATGGCTTTTCTTCTTGTAGTCTTAATAGTTTAATGCATATATCTAATTGTTCGTATGTATCCAAACAAGGAATTACAGCAGTAACTTTATATTGCCACGGCTTTTTTTTGCAACTTCCTTCCCATGGAGATTCATTCTGTGGGATGTTTCTAAGTGGTGCAAAATCTTTTTTCATCATTAACCCTATGATAAAGTATGGAAATATACCATATACTTTTACAGTTATTAGACAAACCTGATGTGCCCAAATTCTATCGAGAATTATGCAAATACTATGAGTCTAAAAACATGGAAAACGAAGCGTTAGCTTTTCGTTCTTTAATAGAGAGTAAGTTTGATAAAAATGAATATAACAGTTAATATTTTAGCCAAAAATAATGAAGAAACTATAGAAAACACACTTCAATCCGTTTCTTCTTTAAACGCAAAAATTCTTATTGGCGACTTGGGGTGCAAAGACAACACAATAAAAATATGTAAAAACTACGAAAACGTTCAAGTATTGCCTTTATCGCTGAATGAGAACATAAGCGAAGCAAAAAATCTTATGATTAAAAACAGTGATACAGATTGGGTATTGTTTGTTGATGCTTGGGAGGTAATGATATCAGACCCAGACAAGATAGTAAGTTTGACTAAAGAGCCAAGTGCTTATAAAATTAATTATTTACAGAATGACTTAATAACAAAAGAAATTAGATTTTGGCATAAAAGTAAAAATCTAAAGTTCAAAAATCCTGTTTTTGAAACTGTATCAGGATCAGCAAAAGATACAGAAGTTTATTTTATTTCAAATCCAAACAAATCAGATAGCATTAAATTAGAATTATTAGAAATTTGGCGGAAAAATAAACCTTTATCAGTAGAGCCAATCTATTATTTATCTTGCATCCAGCTATCCAATAAAGACTGGAAGAAGTTTTTGAATTTGGCAGAATTATATCTTCATCAAGAAAGAATAAAAGGCATGTCGTTTACCATGACACAATACTACTGTGCCATGGTAAAATGCTATATAAAGGCCGAGAGAGACTATAGGAAAGCTATTGAGCTTATATTGTCTTGTATAGCCGAGAAGCCCTTAATGGCCGAATTCTGGTGTTTATTGGGCGATATATACTATGAATTAAATCAATGTGACAAAGCTATTTGTTTTTATGAAAACGCATTGATTTTGGGTTCTAAAAGACTAAAAAGCGATGATTGGCCTATGGAAATATCTAAATATAAAGACTATCCAAATAAAATGATGGATACTTGTAAAAAAATCATAGATTCATACAAGGTTTATGGTATAGAAAAATCAATATAAGTAATCAAGTTCATTCACTATCGCTGTTACTTGGTCTTCATATCTGCACACAGCTATATGTTTTCGTCCTATTCCGAGTTTTTTTAGTTTGTCTTCTAGCTCATCAATATGACAATTAATCACAGAAAAATTGTTGTCAGCTAGTTTTTTAGCATCTTCTTCTAAACTAACAATTGTTTTGTTGGGATAGTATTCCTTTAACTGTTCTTTTGCATCTGTCATAATCTTTTTATAAAGAGGCACATTACAAGCACATCCCGGATTCTGTTGCCATTTTTGCATATCTTCATTGAAATATGATGGCAAACTTTCTCTAAATCTTGAGTCTCTTAGTGCTTGTTTAACATCCATTAAGGTTACGGGTCTAATTATCGATGTTGTCATTTTTCGCCTCTTCTTTGATTATCTTAGGTCTATTTGAGAACCCACATTTTGGACACTTCAATTTTTTAGGCTGGTTCATACTTTGCATCTTTAACTTCTTAGTCAAAGAATCTATTTGAGGTATAGTTTTTTGTATAGGTGAAGATGGAATGATAACAAAAATATCCAGATCTTCTGGGTTGTTTATAATTTTTCTAAAGCTGCAATGGTCGCAGAAAAATGAGTATTTATTCATTTGGTAAATTCACTATAGTTGATGCTTCAATCCAATTAACTACAACAGCTCCTAGATTAGCTAAAAATCCACTTGCACAGCCACACGCAAAAATCTTTAGTGGTTCGTCAGATATCCAAATATAACCCATCAAGAAACCACACCAAGTTCCCGCACAAAGATAACAATCTACTACGCTTCCAAAACTAGGAATTCTTAATTTTTTAGTAATCCATTTTACAAAGTTTCTAAATGGTTCTGTTATAGACCCGTCTACAATTATATGGGTCATTCCTACAGCACTTAAAGCGAATAAAATTAAATTCATATTTTTCTCCTAATCAATTATATGTTTTATCTCCAGAAAGACAAGAAGATTTCATCCTTGTTTCTATACGCACAAAAATCTCTATATTCTACAAATCCACATAAATTTTCATCCAAATCTAAAGAGTGATTTTGAACTATACTTGTGTTTAATTTGTTT
>Ga0114964_10000122_pt1 | contig 56965 bp, 53 predicted proteins | sample C_131016_MF_Meta_FD_92638 | JGI IMG/M metagenome (GOLD analysis project Ga0114964, IMG submission 92638) | Freshwater microbial communities from Lake Croche, Canada to study carbon cycling - C_131016_MF_MetaG | ecosystem: Environmental > Aquatic > Freshwater > Lake | place: Lake Croche, Canada... | reverse complement strand
GGCTGTCCGTAATAACGGTGGCGGACACTCCAACCACACCTTCTTCTGGGAGATCATGGGGCCAGGCAAGGGAGGCGCACCGGCCGGCAAGCTTGCCGAGGCGATCACCAAGACCTTCGGCTCCTTCGACGAGTTTAAGGCCAAGTTCGAAGAGGCCGGCGTGAAGCGTTTCGGCAGCGGCTTCGTCTGGCTCATCGTGAACAAGCAGGGAGCCCTGGAGATCGTCTCTTTGCCCAATCAGGACAGCCCCTACATGGATGGCAACAAGCCGGTGATCGCCAACGACGTCTGGGAGCACGCCTACTACCTCCACTACCAGAACCGCCGCCCTGATTACCTCAAGGCCTGGTGGAATGTGGCCAACTGGGATCACGCCGAGCAGAATTACCAGAACGCGCTGAAATAGTTTTCAGCCGCTCACAAAAGCCCCGCTCCGGAAACGGTGCGGGGCTTTTTCGTTTTAATGGATGCAGAATGATTATCCCGCAGAGGCGCGGAGGCTCAGAGATTCGGAAATATAGCGGACAAAAGAGATGAAAAATGGGGTTTCGCCTCAGAAGCCTACTTTTAAAAAATTCTCTCTGCGTCTCTGCGGCTCCGCGCGAGACAGCTCCCTATTCCCACGCGACGACTTTCCGAGCCGCCCGATCAGCCTCGACTAACTGCTCCAGCGAGGGATGCTCCACGAAGGGAATCGTATTCATCGCCCGCTCCACGCTTTCCCAGATCCCAGGGAAGCTGAGGCGTCCCTCAAGGAAGGCCTCCACGGCGGCCTCGTTGGCTGCATTCAGGACGGCTGGCAGGGTGCCCCCAAAAGTGCCGGCCTTGCGAGCCAGATCGAGTGAAGGAAAGAGGTCGGTGCGGGGCTCCTCAAAATCGAGGCGCCCAATCGCCGCCAGATCGAGCGAGGCGCAGGGTCCGGCAAAGCGATTCGGATAGGTCAGAGCGTACTGGATCGGGAGCGCCATGTCGGTCGAACTCATCTGGGCGATGATCGATCCATCCACAAACTCCACCATTGAGTGGACAATGCTCTGGGGATGAATGACCACGTCGATCTTCTCCATCGGGATGCCGAAGAGCCACCGCGCCTCGATCATCTCGAGGCCCTTGTTGAAGAGCGTCGCGGAATCAATTGAAATCTTGCGGCCCATCGACCAGGTGGGATGGCGCAGTGCCTGCTCAGGTGTCACCGAAGCGAGATCCGCAGCGGTCGCCTTGCGGAAGGGGCCCCCAGAGCAGGTGAGGATCAGCCGCTTGATGGTCGAGTGATCGTGTCCCTCGAGCGCTTGGAGGCATTGGAAGATCGCATTGTGCTCGCTGTCCACGGGGAGAACGCGGCTGCCACTCTTTGCAGCAGTAGCCATGACCTGTTCGCCCGCCATCACGAGGATCTCCTTGCTGGCAACGGCGAGATCTTTTTTGGCTTCGAGTGCCTTAAGCGCCGGGCGGAGTCCTGCCGTTCCAACAATCGCGATCAGGACGAGTTCAGCCTCAGGAAGGGAGGCAAGTTGGTCAAGGCCTTCAGCCCCCTGATGGACGGGTCGGCCCGACAGCTTGGCGCTGAGGTAAGTAGCTGCCGCTTCATCACCCGCGCTCAGGCTGGCGGAGGGAAACTCGAGGGCAAGTTCCAGGAGCTTGGCGGAATTATTCTTTCCGGAAAGACCGACGATCTCGATCTGCTCCGACAGGGCACGGGCCACCCGGATCGTGCTCTCCCCGATGGATCCAGTCGCGCCGAGGACAACGACCCGTTTCTTCATGAGGGCAAGAGGAACTGGAGCAGGAAGTAGAAGATGGGCAACGTGAAGAGAAGGCTATCGATCAGGTCGAGCCCGCCGCCGATGCCTGGAAGAGTATGCCCCGAGTCCTTGGAGTGCACGGAACGCTTGAGGAGGGACTCAGCCAGATCTCCGGCGACTCCTGCAATGGCCAAGATGAGGGAGAGCCCACAGACTAGGCCGATCGAGAAGGCGGGAAGGTGGGCTCCCAGGAAGTGAAAGATCCCGACGCCAACCAAGACTCCGAGCACAACGCCGCCAAGGATTCCTTCCCAGGTCTTTTTTGGACTGATGTTTGGAAAGAAGTGCGTTCGTCCGATCAGGCTGCCGGTCACGAAGGCGCCCACATCGGTGAATTTGGTGACTGCGATCACAAAGAGCACCAGATACTGCCCAGTCGTGTTGCCGGCCGCATCGCGTGGTGTGAGATAAAGAAGCTTCGCCATGAAGAGGAAGAGCCACGCGATGTAGACCACGCCGAAGAGCGTGAAGGCCACCGCCTCCGCAGAGGGGCGGGCGGGGTTATTGCGGCCGAATTCCCTAAGGAAAAGCACAATTAGGAAGAGTGCCAGGAGGGCCGCCTCCACGCCAAAGATCCCACCGCCTCCCCCGCTCAGGGGCAGCCCCATGCCGGGGCAGCGTAGCAGCCAGAAATTCGCACCGATGAGGAAGAGGGCCGCAACCATTCCCAGGCCCCGGTGGTGAGCGATCTCACCGGCTTTCAACAGCGCGAAGTATTCCCAAAGCGAGATCAGCGCCGGAACCGAGATCAGCAGAACAAAGGCTCTCTCGGAGTGCATCACGTAGGAGACGGTGATCAACAGCCAGAGTCCCAACGTGCTGATTAGTCGGGGAAGTAATGAGGAGGGGAGGGGGCGCATCTCGGAAAGGTCTGAATAAACCGCAAGAAGGGCATTGCTGCAAACATCGAGTGTCGAGCGGTGCCATCGGACCGTTGCTAGACATCATTCGGGGACATTCAGCTGTTTTCCGTTTGCTCCGGCCGATGGGGGCATTACCTTATGGGTTCACCCGAACACCCCGACCAACGACTCCACGAATCATGGCTAAAGAAGACGTATCCGCCGACAAAGCAACCGACAAGGCCGCCACAGCGCGCGCGAAGAACCTCGACCTTGCCATCCAGGCGATCGCCAAGGACTACGGTGATGGAGCGATCATGCGTCTGGGCGAGGCTGCGGCCGTGAACATCGCCTCTATTCCGACGGGCAACCTGCTCATTGACCGCGCCCTCGGCGTCGGGGGATTCCCAAAGGGACGTATCGTGGAAATCTACGGCCCCGAGTCCTCGGGAAAGACCACGTTGACTCTCACGGTCGTGGCTCAGGCTCAGAAGCGTGGCGGCGTGGCAGCCTTTATTGACGTCGAGCACGCCCTCGACCCTGCCTACGCCCGCAGGCTCGGTGTGAATCTCGAAGAGCTTCTTGTCTCCCAGCCCAGCTCCGGCGAAGAGGCTCTCCGCATCTGCGAGACGCTCATCCGCTCCAACGCCGTCGACGTCGTCGTCCTCGATTCCGTGGCCGCGCTGGTCACCAAGTCCGAGCTTGAGGGTGAGATCGGCGATTCCGTCGTCGGGGCTCAGGCCCGCTTGATGAGCGCCGCGATGAGGAAACTCACCGCCTTCATCTCCAAAGCCGACACCTGCTGTATCTTTACCAACCAGATCCGTGAGAAAATCGGTGTCATGTTCGGTAACCCCGAGACGACTCCAGGCGGCAAGGCCCTCAAGTTCTACGCCAGCGTCCGCTGCGACATCCGCCGCATCGGCGCGATCAAGCAAGCTGACGGTACAGTCACCGGTAACCGCACCCGCGTGAAAGTCGTGAAGAACAAAGTGGCCCCTCCCTTCACCGAGGCCGAGTTCGACATCATGTACAATGAGGGAATCTCCTCCACCGGTTCACTGCTGGACCTCGCCCTCGAGAAGAACATCATCGAGAAGCGCGGTTCCTGGATGGGCTACAAGGGTAGCAACATCGCCCAGGGGCGTGATGCCGCCAAGGAGCTCCTCAAGAGCGACCCTGCCCTCTACGCCGAGATCGAGGAGGCCGTGAAGGCCGCCCTCGAAGCAGACGCCGCAGGGAAAAAATAAACTCTGCGGGGAAAATAAATCTGGAACTCAGGAATACCGAGCCTCGGGAGAGGCTGGGATAGACTACCGAAGTTAGCCCCAAAGGGGTGAGACGAGTTGGAGCGAGCGAGTCAACTAAAGGAATCCTTATCCTGATTTTGCTTGCCCGGCCGTTGTTTCGCATCCGTTACGGCTGAGTTCCAGATTATCTCTTTGCTGCATTGCTTCGGGCTTGCGGCTCAGGGCCTATTTCTGGATAGTTTCTCCTTCTCATTCGGTGTCCCCGAATGGGTCCAGCGTATGGCTCGCAAGTTTTCCAAATCTTCTCAATCTAAAAAGAGCGCCCCTAAAAAGGCCGTCCGCCCTGTCGTCTCTAAGCCGAAGCCGCTGTCAAAGGCTACCTCGAAGAAGGGTGGCAAGACGGTCGTCAAGAAGGCCCCTTCAAAGCCGCTCCCTAAAGCTGCCTCGAAAGCTTCCGCCAAGGCCGACTTTTCCAAGTCCCCTTTCAATGCCTCCCTTAAGCCCGCAGAGAAAATCCATTTCCTCCGCGAGATGCTTCGCATCCGCCGCTTCGAGCAACAGGCTCTGAAATACTACAATCAGGGCATCATGGGTGGCTTCCTCCACCTTTATATTGGCCAAGAGTCGGTTGCCGTTGGCACCGCCTCTCTCATGAACGGCAAAGACGAGATCATCACCGCCTACCGCGACCATGGTCACGCCCTCGCCGTCGGCATGGGGATGAACGAATGCATGGCCGAGCTCTTCGGCAAAGGCACCGGCTGCTCCAAGGGCAAGGGCGGATCGATGCACTTCTTCGCTCCCGACAAGCACTACTGGGGTGGGCACGGGATTGTTGCGGGCCAGACACCGCTCGGTCTCGGCCTCGCCTTCGCCCTTAAGTACAAGGGCATCAAGGGGTGCGCGGTTGCCTTCCTCGGTGACGGTGCTGTTAACCAAGGGGTCTACAGCGAGTGCCTCAACATCGCTGCTCTCTGGGATCTCCCGATCGTGTTCGTGATCGAGAACAACGGCTACTCCATGGGAACCAGCCTCGAGCGCTCCTCCGCTCTTCGCCACTCCCTCGCCTCGCGCGCCGAGGGCTTCGATGTCGATTGGGCCCTCTGTGGAGGATTTGACCTCTACGAGCTCCGCGCCGGCTTAGGTGCTGCCATGGAGCGCGCCCGCAATGAATCCAAGCCGATGGTTCTTGAGGTCTCCACCTACCGCTACTACGGCCACTCCGTGGCTGATGCGAATGCCAAGAAGTACCGCTCTTCTGAAGAGATCGAGCTCTACAAGGCCAAGCATGATCCGATCACCCTCTGGCAAAACCAGCTTCTCAGTGAGAAGGTGATCACCCAAGCCGGCATCGATAAGATCGACGCCGAGGCCAAGGCTGAAGCCGCCGCCGCCGCGGAGTTCGGCATTGCCAGCCCTTGGCCCACCAAGGAGAGCATCTTTGAGGACATCTACCACGAGGTGGACCACCAGACCGAGGCCGGCCAGACAGGCCGCCACTTCTTCAGCGAGTAGCATCATGGTTTCACCCTTTTTGCCTTTCGCCTTTGGACTCGCGCTCTCCCGAGCGGCTCGCCCATCGCTTGCGCTCAGGGCTGCCTTCGGCAGTCCAACTCGGTCTTCCCAAGACCTCGTTTCAGCCTTTTCCATCCGCGAAGCGGCATTCTCTAGCCTAATAGCCTACAGCCTAAACCGCTAAACACCTTCTCTCATGCCCGTCATCACCTACCGCCAGGCCCTCAACGACGCCTTTGCAGAAGAGCTCACCCGCGATGAGAATGTCTTCCTCATGGGTGAGGAAGTAGCCCAGTACAACGGTGCCTACAAGGTCACCGAGGGACTCTGGGAGCGTTTCGGATCAAAGCGTGTGATCGACACCCCCATCAGCGAGGCCGCCTTCCTCGGCCTTGGTGTCGGTGCTGCCATGATGGGTCTGCGCCCCGTGGTCGAACTCATGTTCTGGAGCTTTGCGTATGTCGGCCTCGACCAGATCATCAATAATGCCGGCTGCATCCGCTACATGTCGGGTGGTCTAATCAATGTCCCGATGGTCGTTCGAGGCCCCGCTAACGGCGGCACCAATGTCGGCGCCACCCACTCCCACACCCCGGAGAATTTCTTGGCCAACACGCCCGGCCTCAAGGTCGTCTGCCCCGCTACTCCTTACGATGCCAAGGGCCTCATGATTTCTTCTATCCGTGATAACGACACCGTCTGCTTCATGGAGAACACGCTCCTCTACGGCGACCTCGGCGAAGTTCCCGACGGCGCCTACACCATCCCGCTCGGCGTCGCCGAAGTGAAGCGTGAGGGCCTCGATGTCTCCCTCATCGCCCACGGCCGCGCCGTCCTCACCTGCCTCGCCGCCGCAGAGATCCTTGCCTCCGAGCATGGCATTGAAGCCGAGGTTGTGGATCTACGATCCATCCGACCGCTCGACGAAGAGACCATCCTCAACTCTGTCGCCAAGACACACCGCGCTATCTTGGTCGATGAGAACAAGCCCTTCTGTGGCGTTAGCTCCCAGATTGCGGCGCTCCTTGCTGAGCATGCCTTCGACGATCTCGACGCCCCGGTCCTGCGCGTCACCGCGCTTGATGCACCGGCCATCTACAGCATGCCGCTGGAGAAGCTCCAGCTTCCCGACGCACAGGTTGTCGTCGCCAAGGTCCTTTCATCTTTCTGATCCCCGCACATCTTTCCTAACCGCCTAGAGCCTAAACCGCTAACAGCCGCCCTTTCACCCTCACCCTTCCCGACCATGCCCGAGATCACGATGCCCAAACTCAGCGACACCATGACGGAGGGAACGCTCCTGCGCTGGCACAAGAAGAAGGGAGACAAAGTCGCAGTCGGCGACATCCTTGCCGAAGTCGAGACCGACAAGGCCACCATGGAGATGGAGTCCTTTGAGGAAGGCACCCTTGCCGATGTATTCGTGGCCGAGGGAGGCAAGGTTCTTGTCGGCGCACCGCTGGCGCTCATACTTGGTGACGGGGAGAAGGCCGGGGACAAACCGAAGGCCGCACCTGCTGCCGCCGCGCCTGCGGCGGATGCCCCAGCCGCCCGTCCTGCTGTCGCCAGTGGCCGTCCCCTGACACCCAGAGCCCGCGCCGCCGCCCTTCGCTCCGGTGGTGCTGCTGCTGCCGGCAACGTGAACGCCGGCATCCGCGTGAAGTCCTCCCCACTTGCCCGCAAGATCGCCGATGCGCGCGGCGTCCGTCTCGATGCCGTCAAGGGCACCGGTCCCGGAGGCAGAGTGATCGCCTTTGACGTGGAGAATGCTCCCGTTGGAGGCTCCGCTCCCGCTGCAGCCGGCTCATCCCCCGTCGCTGCCATCCTCCCGACCCCGATCGCCGGGATGCCCGAGACTAAGGTGCCACTTTCCGGCATGCGCCGCATCATCGCCGAGCGTCTGCTGGCCAGCAAGACCCAGATCCCGCATTTCTACCTCTCCATCGAGATCAATGCCGCTCCCATGATGGCCTTCCGCAAGGAGCTCAATCTGGCAGGCGGCGGCAAGGTGACCTTCAACGACATCGCTCTCTCTGCCGTGGCACGTGCCGCCATGCAGAAGCCGAAGGTCAATGCCGCCTTCGCCGGTGACAGCATCGTGCAGTACGGCAGCGTGAACCTCTCCGTGGCGATCGCCGTCGAGGATGGACTCGTCACTCCCGTCATCCGGGATGCCCAGAACCTCTCGCTGCAGCAGATCAGCGCAGCGGTGAAGGACCTGGCTCTCCGCGCGCGCGACAAGAAGCTCAAGCCCGAAGAGTACGCTGGCGGGACGATCACCGTCTCCAACCTCGGCTCCTACGGCATCGAGCAGTTCTGCGCCATCGTGAATCCTCCCCAGGCCGCGATCCTCGCAGTCGGTGCTATCATCAAGAAGCCGGTCGTCAACGACCGCGACGAGATTGAGATTGGTCACAGGATGAGCATCACCCTCAGCGGCGATCACCGCGTTGTCGATGGAGCGGTGGCGGCGGAGTATATGGGGGCGCTACGCAAACTCTTGGAGTCGCCATCCCTCCTCCTTCTGTAGGAGGTAGGCTTAGCATATCGGCGAATTGCTGTGTTGGCCTGCGGTCGCTGGAGGAACTGTCAGCCGATCGTATTCGTTCAGGCTTCCTCGGAACTGCTGATCCGCCTACTTTTCAACGACACATTGCTCCCATAAAGCTGTGCCGCCATGAGGGTTCGGCCTCAGCTTCGAAAGACATCTCTCCAGCGAGTCAAACAATGCCGTGTTCCCACAAGCCTTTTCCATGCCATGCCTATTAGCGGCTTGGGATCAAGCGCTAACACTCTTTAAGTTTCGCCTTAGTGAGACTGCATCTAGTTCCCTTTCCCAGCGGCTGATTGCGATAGTTGCCACGGCGTTGCCGATGAAGTTGGTCACGGCTCGGCCGACGCTCATGAAGTGATCGATACCAATGAGCAAACCGAGAGAGGCGATCGGAATCGCTGGAAAGGCTTCGAGCGTTGCCGCAAGCACGATGAATCCTGATCCTGCGACGCCCGTTGCTCCCTGGGAAGTGATGATGGCCACAAGCAGGAGGCCGAGCTGCTGGTAAAGATCCATCGGCGTCCCGGTTGCCTGGGCAAGGAAGACAACGGCCATGGTCATGTAGATGTTGGTGCCGTCGAGGTTGAAGCTGTAGCCGGTCGGGATGACGAGACCCACGGTCGATTCACGGCATCCGAGCCGCTCGAGTTTCTCCATCACGCCGGGCATGGCGGTCTCGGAGGAGCTGGTGCCGAGCACCAGTAACAGTTCCTCACGGAGGTAGGAGAGGAAGGCCCAAAGTCCCGCCCCGCAGAGCCGGAGGATCCCGCCCAGCACCAGTACCACGAAGAGGATCGCTGTTGCGTAGAAGCAGAGAATCAGGCGGAACAGTCCAAGAAGGGCATCGGTCCCGTGACTTGCCGCCATGAACGCTATCGCACCAAATACGCCGAACGGGGCAAAACGGACGATCAGTCCCAGCATCGCAAAGAGAAGTTCGGAGACCCGGCCGATCGCTTTGAGGATCGGGCGACCGCCATCGGGCAAGCGCGGGATGGCAAGGGCGGCGATCAGTGAAACCACAAGGATCTGGAGCAGGTTGGGGGAGATGAAGGCGCCGACGAGCGTGTCCGGAATAGCCTCGCGGAGCATGCCGAGCAGGCTTGCCGGGTGGAACGGAGCGGAGGTGGAAGCAGGCCAAGCGATGGGCTCTGCATGGCCGTGAAACCCGACGCCGGGCATGAAGAGATTGACCATCAAGAGTCCTAGAAGGAGCGCGACGTTGGAGACGCTCTCGAAATAGAAAGCCGTCTTCAGTCCCAGCCGCCCCAGCTTTCGAAGATCGCCCATGGAGGCCATGCCATGCACCAGGGTGCAGAAAATGATCGGGGCGATCATCATCCGGACCAGCGCGATGAAGGTATCGCCGAGTGGCTTCAGGGTGCTACCGAAGCGGGGACAAAGGAGGCCTGTCGCAATCCCAAGAGCCATTCCTGCCAGCACCTGAATATATAGTCGTCCGTACCAAGGAGGAGTCAGCGAAGTGGGAGGATACTTCATATGAAGAACTATATGCCCGAAGGGAGTGGGGAAGGCAGGATTTTAAACGCACTCGCTTTTGAGAGTGATAACTAAAGGCTAGCCGAGGAAGCTTTCCTTAAATCAGGGGTCCGAGTGTGGCGATGAGGTTGTTCCAGAGGCGGCGCCACATGGGCCACGCCTCGACGACTTCCCGGCTGACGCGATGCGAGTGGGCAAGGTAACTCTGCTGGCGGTTGATCATGGAGCGGGTCAGCGATTCATCCACAAGCAGGATGTTGTTCTCGTAATTGAGGTCGAAGCTGCGGCGATCCATGTTTGCTGATCCAATCAGGGTGACCTTACCGTCGACCGTCATGGATTTGGCGTGCAGCAGTCCACCATCGTACTCGTAAATGTCGACGCCTGCGGCAAGGAGCTCGGCATAGTAGCTGCGGCTGGCAGCACCAACGATCCAGGAGTCATTTCGTGCAGGGAAGATGATCATGACTTTGATACCACGGTAGGCCGCCGTGCAGAGGGCATTCTGCAAGGAGTCGTTTGGAACGTAGTAAGGTGTGGTGATGATCACTTCGCTACGTGCTGCAAAGAGGAGCGACTCAAAGAACTCAGGCATGGCTGAGGCGCGGACGGTCGGGCCGGTGCCGATGACCTGTGCAGTGAAGCCGCCAGGCTGGGGTGCCGGCAAGGAAGCCTTCAGCAAGGGAACGAGATTCTCGTTCATGCATGCCATCCAGTCGCAGGCAAAGAGGTATTGGTTTTGTCTGACGACGGGCCCCTCGAACCGCATCACGGCATCCACCCAAGGTGCGTACTTGGCCTTGACCAGAAACTCTGGATCGGCGCAATTCTGGCTTCCGCAATAGGTGATTCTGTTATCGATGATGACGATCTTGCGGTGGTTGCGGAGGTCAATCCTCCCTAGCAAAGGGCGCAGGAGGGGATTTCCAATGGGTAGCCCCCGGGCGACACGAACCCCGACATCCTGCATGGCCGACCAGTAGGGGGATGCAATCATGGTGCGCGAGCCCAAGGCATCAGCCATCACCCGGCAGGTCACGCCACGTAGGGCTGCACGCTTGACCGCATCCACGACCTTGAGTCCGTTGTGATCCGGCAGCCAGATGTAGAAGAGCAGATGCACGTGATCTGATGCAGCGTCGATATCAGCCACCATCGCATCAATGGTAGCGTTGGAATCAGGCAGGAGTCGGGCCGTGTTCCCCTCCACCGGGGCGAATCCATTGATCGATTCGCCGAGCTCAAAGAGATGCCGGTAGGGTTCGGCATTTGCCGCAAGGGGGCCGCGAGGAATTTCAAGTGGAGGCATCTTCGCAAGGGCGTCACGAAAGCGCTTGGCCCGACGACGGCCTATGTTCACTTCACCAAAGAGCAGATACACGATGATTCCCAGTGTGGGAAAGGTGGCCACGAGGATCATCCAGGCAATGCGTGATGCCGGGTCGCGATTCGGGCGAAGCAGGATGCGAGCCATCACCGCAAGCTTCAGCACCACGATGAAGGCAACCAAGATGAGGGAGCGATGCTGTAGGTGAGTCATAGGGTGTCCGGGGAGTGGGGGATTAGATCCTCTTCAAGATGTATGAAAAACGACGATTCCTTATAATGAGTGTCTTTAGACTTCGCCTCCAGCCCTTTACCGTTTTAGCTATCGGTTGACCAAAAAGCCGACGGCAGATCTTGTCCCTTCAAAAGGGACGCATGGTTTTACGCATTCCCAAGTCTCAAACCGTTCGGCGGCGACAGCCGACTAGGAGGACCAGTGCGCCAAGTCCAAAAAGAGCGTAAGTGGAGGGTTCGGGGACTCCTGCAAAGGTGAACGATGATTGACCGATCAGCACCCCTGAGGAAAATCCCTTTTCGTTGATCAGGGCGTAGGCCGTGTTGGTTCCTTGATTGAGCCAAGCGCCGCTGCTGACCGTATAAATGCTAGCGAAATTATTCTGGGTCGTGCCAATCTGGGTACCTCCCGAAATGGTCGGTTTCATCACATCCTGAAAGACCGTTACATTAATGTAGAAGGAGAAGTAATTGTCGCCGGAAGCCGGGAAAAGAAAGTCATAGTAACCGGTCTGATCCACCGTGAATGTCTGGGCGAGGATGAAGTTATAATCTGTCGGGAAGCCGTAGATCGCTGCGGAACTGGGCTGGATGCCTTCCCAGTAAAAAACCCCGTCGGAGTTGGTGTAGCCAACTTGGGCGGGCGCTCCCTAGCCACCGCTTCCGATCCAGTTTACGTCCACCTGCTGGTAAACGTACGCATTGTAGGGTGTGCTTTGACCCGACGGAGGCGTCCAAGAGGTTGGGACGGCAACCACAGACCAGTTTGTATCACGCCCGCCAGGGGCAACCCCGGAACCGGTGCCGAAGATGTCTCCCGCCAAGGAGGTAGATAGAAAGACGACAAGGAAGAGGCATGGGAGCGCCGCGATTCTGTAAGGAGCCGCAAGGGTTCTGAAAGTAATGCGGGCGCTGGAAGGCATATACTTTATAGTTCTTCAGTTTTGAAATATTTCGATGGGAAACGCATGTTTAGTAATCGGGAAAAGGGTTGAAAAGGGATCCGTCGCTCGTGAAAGCGTGAGGCTTAATGCGTTGGAGAACTCATTTCTTGATGGCTTGACTCAAAAACTCCACCGCGCGGGACTCGGACCAGAATTCTTTGCCGAGGGTGAGAAAGCCAAGGTGTCCACCGCATTCAGGAAGCTCCAGGTGAAAGTGCGAGTGGGTAGCGGCTTCTTCCCTAGGAAAACACTCCGGCCCAAGGAAGGGATCGTCGAGGGCATTCACAAGAAGTGTCGGCACGATGATCCCCGCAAGAGAGGGTTTGCTGCTGGCCTTCGCCCAGTAATCCTCTGCACTCAGGAAGCCATTCAATGGGGCCGTGTAGGTGCTGTCGAATTCACGGAAGGTGCGGATCTTGTCGAGTCCCTCCGTGGAGACCGCCCCAGGAAACGCGATGGCCTTCTCTCGGATCTTGCGCCTCAGGTTCACGAGGAAGTGGTGCATGTAGATGCTGTTGACGCGACTCTCCATGGCTAGGGCGCTCGAGGCGAGATCGCAGGGGACTGAAAAAGCCACGGCCCCCCTGACGGCTGGGTGGATCGATGCGGCACGATCACCGAGGTACTTGAGCGTCAGGTTTCCTCCGATGCTGAAGCCAACCAAGGCAATATGACGATAGGTGTAGCCGGCGTGGTTAATGACGCATTCCAGGTCCTCCCAAGCGCCGCTGTGGTAGGTGCGTAGCAATCGGTTCGCTTCCCCACTGCAGCCGCGCAGATTCCACGTCAGAGTGTCCCACCCAACACGGTGAAAGGCTCCCGCCATTCCCTGCACGGAGGCATTGGAGGAATTCCCCTCCAGTCCGTGCGTGATGATGACCAGGGTGTCCGAGCGATGATCGCGGTTCCACACCAGATCCAGAAAGTCCCCGTCCGGGGTCTCGATGCGCTCCCTCTCACGAGTGATCGTGGGAACTCGTCGAAAGAGAACAGGAAGGATGGTCTGCAGGTGACCTCCTCCATGTTGAATGCCAAGCCCCCATGGAGGTCTGTAGGAGGCGGCGAGCAGGGACATTTCATGAAAAATAGCTCAGGAGGACGACAGACTGCACCTCGATTCTCCAAGGCCATGTCATGGATAACTCAATAGTCATTGCGGGGAGTTGCTGATACCAAAGCATTAGATCATTCCCTCCATGAATTCCTCTATCTGCTCCTTCGCCCTTGCTTGCTGCTTGTTGAGTGCCGCAATGGCACCGGCCAAAGCTCAGGACTCCGCCACAAAACCACCGGCGAACAGCATGCCTGGGAAAAGCGATCCTCGCCGCGCTTCCCCCGAGGCAGCGTTGGCTGCGATTAAATCCGGCAACAGTCGTTTTTCCACAGGGGCGCCTAGATCGGCGTATGACAAACTGGAGAGAATAGCGGCAACCACCGCTTATCAGCACCCGATTGCCTGCGTCTTTGCATGCGCCGATAGCCGAACTCCGCCAGAGGCGATCTTCGACCTTGGAATTGGAGAGCTCTTTGTCTGTCGCGTCGCGGGGGTTGCCTCCGGCAAGAATGACCTCGCGAGCCTTGAATATGGCACTGCGGTTCTAGGGGCGCCTCTGATCGTTGTGATGGCTCACAATAACTGCGGCGCCATGAAGGCGGCGATCGCCAACAAGCCGTTGCCTGGTTCGTTACCGAAGCTCGTTGCGCAGATCCGTCCTGCTGTGAAGCGCGCCGAGCTTGAAAATCCCAAGGCGGACTCTGCAAAGCTGCTGGAAGCGGCCACGCGCCAACAGGTGCAGGCTGAGATTCGTCACTTGATGGAGAGCCCCGTCATTCGGAAGCAGACAAAAGAGGGGAAGCTCAAGGTTGTCGGGGCCATTTACAACATCGAGGACGGAACGATCCTCTGGCTATGAGGGGCAGCAAGTGATGACGGGAACGCTCACTTCGTTCGGGCTCGGCTTCCTCTACTTCATCAGCGCGATTCCTGCTGGGGTAGCGGCTCATGCTCCACTCTGGGCAGCGGCGACGGCGGCCTGCCTTGGATATTCCGCGGGTGGGTTGGTGGTGCTGGTTGGTGGGGCACCTCTTCGCTCCTGGATCACTGCCAAGCTGAAGATTAATCCAACGCCCGATCCGACAAAGCTCTTTTGGAGGGTTTGGCACCGCTTTGGGCTTTGGGGCCTTGGAGTGATCGCGCCGGTCACCATCGGTCCACAGGCGACCGCAGCAATTGCGTTGGCGCTTGGTGAATCAGCCTTGCGGATCCAAGTGGCGATCTCCCTAGGGGTTCTCCCCTGGACATTAGTCTTTGCGCTCCTTACCGCAACCGGCGCCCATGCCTTGAAGTGACTCGTAATGGCAGCATCAGCTGCTCGGCAGAAAAAGAGACAGGGCGGCGAGTGAGCAGTGAATGAGTCAGGAGGTTCAAGAGGGCTTTCATGAACCAACGGTAGCAGGCTTGCTAGACACAGAGTGTCTCATCCCTAAAAAATATGAAATCGGAAGCCTGAAAGTTGAATGCTCAAAGGAGAATGGTGAAGGGCTTATTGTGCGATCCCCTGCCACCCCACTTTGTCACTTTCTAACTATTTTACCACATGGCTTCCTGCCATCAGAGCCCTCCCAGGCAGACATATTTCAGCGAGAGGTAATCATTGATGCCATGGCGTGACCCCTCGCGGCCGTAGCCTGATTCTTTGACCCCGCCAAAGGGAGCTGCTGCGTTGGAGATCGTGCCGGTGTTGACCCCGAGCATTCCCGTCTGCAGGGCCTCGGCAACACGCCAGACCCGCGCGAGGTCTCTGCTGTAGAAATACGAGGCAAGCCCGACATCCGTTGCGTTAGCTAGGGCGATGGCCTCCTGCTCGGTGCTGAAGGTAAAAATAGGAACGATGGGACCGAAGATCTCCTCGCGGGCGACTCCCATCGCCGGAGTGCATCCAGAGAGAATCGTTGGCTCAAAGAAGGTTCCCCCGAGTGCATGGCGTTTGCCGCCGACAAGTATCGTTGCTCCGTGAGAAGAGGCATCACGGATCAAGTGCTCGATCTTCACGACAGCCGCTTCGTCGATAAGGGGGCCTTGAGTAACCCCCTCCGTGGTGCCCGGCCCCACAACAAGTTTGGAGATTGCTCCCGCAAGTTGCTCCGTGAAGCGTGCGGCCATCGAGGCATGAATCAGGATCCGGTTAGCGCAGACGCAGGTCTGGCCGCTTGCGCGAAACTTGGAAAACATCAGCCCCTCGACGGCGGAATCGATATCAGCATCCTCAAAGACGATGAAAGGGGCGTTGCCCCCCAGTTCCATCGTGACGCGCTTCACTGTGGTGGAGCAGTCGGCGATTAGCTTTTTGCCAACCTCTGTCGAGCCGGTGAAGCTGAGTTTTCTGATAACTGGGTTCGATGTGAGGGCCGCGCCGATCGTGGCAGCCTTTCCCGTCAGCACAGAGAAGAGTCCATGAGGAAGCCCGGCGCGAAGGGCCAACGCTGCAAGCGCCAGGCAGGAGAGGGGGGTCTGTGAGGCGGGCTTCACCAAGATGGAGCATCCAGCTGCCAAGGCGGGCGCGACTTTGCGCGTAACCATGGCGGCGGGAAAGTTCCACGGGGTGATCGCTGCGCAGACTCCAACCGGTTCCTTCAGCACAAGGAGCCGCTTGTCACCCGAAGGAGCGGAGATGATCTCTCCGTCGATGCGTACCGCCTCCGAGGCAAACCACTCGATATAGGTGGCGGCATACGCAATCTCCCCGCGCGCTTCAGCAAGCGGCTTCCCCTGCTCGGCGGTGAGAATCGCAGCCAGGTCTTCGGTGTTCTCCACGACGAGTTCAAACCAGCGGCGTAGGGTCGTGGAGCGTTTCGATGCTTGCTCTTTTTTCCATAGTGCCATCGCCTGCTCCGCTGTTGCGATCGCCCGATTCACTTCCTCTGACGAAAGTGAGGGAACGGAACCAAGGAGGGATAGGTCTGCAGGATCATAAATCTTAACCAGCCCTCCACCGGCGCTATTGCTCCACTCTCCGGCGGCGTAGGCTTGTGATTTGAGAAGCGAAGGGTCACGGAGGATAGGCACCATCTCTTCCAAGTATCACTCCAGGCACGACATCACAACACTCGCTTCCCGCTCGCGGTGGCTGCCTGCTGATGCGAAAGTGGAGTTCATGAGGCATGCATTCAAGTTTGAGGGGCAATCGGCATGAAGCTCTTTGGTCTCGGTGTGGCCCCGCTTCGGCAGCCTGAGTTTCGCGATCTGTGGATTGCCAACTTTCTCTCAAATCTGGGAACGATCATGCACGGCGCGGCTGCGGCGTGGTTGATGACAACGCTCACCGATTCGGCACTGCTCATCGGTCTGGTCCAGACGGCAGCGAGTCTCCCGGCCTTCCTGTTAGGGCTGGCTGGCGGCGCACTCACTGATTTGGTCAACCGCAGGAGGCTGCTTGTCGGAGCCCAACTCTGGATGATGGCCACGGCGGTACTGATGGCACTCATGGCGTGGAAGGGGGACCTCCAACCCTGGCAGCTGCTGGTTCTTCTCCTGCTTCTCGGCATGGGTTCGGCGATCCATCTGCCCGGGTGGCAGACCCTGCTTCAGGATCTCGTGACGCGGGACAAGATGTCGGCAGCCGTCTCCCTGAACAGCATTAGTTTTAATCTGGCTCGAGCGATCGGGCCGGCTTTGGGAGGCTTTCTGGTCGGAGCGTTCGGAGCTGCGTGGGTCTTCGCCCTCAACTCCTTTTCGTTTGTTGCTGTGCTGGGTGGGCTCTGGCGGGTGCCCACCCATCTGGTTCCCCAGTCCAAGGGAAGGGCAACCCCCGGGGCCATCCTTCGCTCGCTGGGAGAGGGATGGGATTTCCTGAGGGGGTCACCCCATCTTCTCGGGATTCTGCTCCGCTCTTCATTCTTCATGCTGACCGGATCCGGGGTGTGGGCCCTGCTTCCCATGGTGGCGCGGGATCATCTCGGTACTGGGGCGACCGGCTACGGAATTCTGCTGAGCGCATTCGGCGTCGGCTCTGTGATCGGTGCGATCTTCATTCCAACGCTGCGTCGTCGCCTGCCACTCGACGCGATGGTCGCCGTTTCACTGCTTATCTTTTCTGCCTGTGTGGTGGTCGTGGGTCTGGGCAGGAGCACGCCCCTCGTCGCGGGAGCAATGCTCGTGGCGGGCCTCTTCTGGATCATGGTCGCCGTGAACCACAACGTCTCGGTGCAGATGTGCTCACCTGACGCGGTGCGAGGGCGGATGATCTCCTTCTACCTGATTACTTTTCAGGGGTCGTTGGCGCTTGGCAGCTGGATAGTGGGCTGGGTGGCCGATATGGCCGGCATTGGGTTTGCCGTGACCCTCTCAGGCGTACTCTCCGCCTGCGGGGTGCTTCTCATCCCATGGTTTCCGTTGGTCCACCCAAATCGGGGCGGAGCAGCGCAGGTGAAGAGTTAAAAAAGTAAACCGTTAGGGCGTTAAAAGACCGAAAGGATGAATCCGTCAGCCGCCAACCGCGCTTTGGTTAAGCCCTGATGACGCTGTTTTTCTCGTCGAGTAGGATCACCGAGGGCTTATGACGTGTGGCCTCAGCCTCATCAAGCCATGCATACGACATGATGGTGAGGCGGTCGCCGATCTTCCCAAGGTGCGCGGTCGCCCCGTTGAGCTCGATAGCTCCGGAGCCGTGTGGTCCGTAGATCACATACGTCTCAAAGCGCTCCCCATTCCCCATGTTGCCCACCAGGATCTTCTCGTAGGGGCGAAGTCCAACGCGCTCGGCAAGGTCGGAGGCGATGGTGAGGCTTCCTTCGTAATCAACGGAAGCGCCGGTCACGGCGGCGCGGTGAATCTTGGATTTGAGCAGGCAGATGGTCATCGGAGAGCTCTTTTAACTAAGCTTGGATCGCCTTGTCGGCCAGTTTTTTCAGAACGACCCTGCATCCGCGAAGTGAGCGGTTCAGTCAGCCGCTCAGGATCGCGCTGGCTGGTCAGGCGCCTCGCGACTTGCCAGTGTGCGTAGCAGTTCCCCAGAGGGTGAAAACTGGAGCAGTTTGAGGGAGCCGTTCATTTCCTCGACCAGGGCCGTCCTGCTCTCGACCCAGTCGCCGGTGTTGAAGTAATCGAGATCGCCAATCTTTCGAATCGCGGCCGTGTGAATATGGCCGCAGATAATGCCCTCCGCTCCGCCGTCGGAGGCAAAATGCACCATCGACTCCTCGAAGCCGCCGATGAAGTTGACGACATTCTTCACGCTGCTCTTCACGTAGGCGCTCAGGGACCAGTGGCCGCGCCCGATGAGGCGGCGGCAGAAATTCACCGGCCCGTTGAGGCGCAGGAGAATCTGGTAGCCGACATCACCTACGTGAGCGAGCCACCCCATGTTCTGCACGACGGTGTCGAGTTCGTGACCGTGGGCCACCAGCAGTCGGCGTCCATCGAGGGTGGTGTGGTAGGCGCGGGGTTGGATGTGGACATTGGCATAGTCGCCGGTGAAATCCGTGATCCGTTCGTCGTGGTTGCCCGGAATGTAGATGATACGTGATCCCTTGCGCCCCTTGCGCAGGATCTTCTGGATCACATCGCTGTGCTCCTGCGTCCAGAAAAGCCCCCGCTTCATCGCCCAGATGTCGATCAGGTCGCCCACCACGTAGAGGGTCTCGCATTCAAAACTTCGGAGGAAGCCCAGCAATGCGGTGGCCTGGCTGCCGCGTGTTCCCAGATGAATGTCCGAGATCCAGACGCTCCGATAGTTGGTGATGACCTCTTCTTGCACAGGGCTTTAGATAAACTTGCCGAGCGCAATTACCAAGCAGAGCTGTGTGACAATTCAGACACATGGGTTGAGGAGTGTGGATTGCCTCACGGAAGTGATTATGGCAGAGTCATTCAATGTCAGCATCCAAAGCGCCAGAGGCTCCCTTCTCAGAAGAACTCCTTTGGTACTGTGTCAGGGCCCGACCGAAGCAGGAGGGAGTTGCCACACGGTTACTTCGCAGTGAACTGGGACTGGAGGTCTTTTGCCCCAAGATCAGGTTCAAGCGGGCCCGCTCGACGGGGGTCGCCTGGGTGAATGAGGCGATGTTCCCCGGCTACCTCTTCGTCCGTTTTGTCTACCCAGAACTCTACCGCCGGATTGCCGCCACTAGCGGGGTAGCCAAGACGCTCGCTTTCGGCGGGCGTCCCTGTGTGCTGGATGAGTCCATTATCTCCGACCTTCGACAATACGTGGCTGATGGCGAGACCATCGAAATCGCCTCCGATCTCAAGGAGGGGGAGGAGGTCAAGGTGATCGAGGGCCCCTTCCTCGGGGTGAGGGCCTTGGTGACGCGGATTCTGCCAGCTGGTGAGCGGGTGGCCATTCTTCTGAATCTGCTTGGTCAGGAACGCGAGGTGGAGGTCTCCTCCAAGGCGCTCCTGCCTGATGTCCGTCATCCCCTTGCCGGGTAGAGGGTGCTGAAGGCTATGCGATTAGGGTGAGGCCCGGTCACGCGGTGAAAGCAGCCGGTTAGACCGACTGCTTACCCCAAGGGTGATTGTTCACCGCTTCAAGGGAGGCTGAACCCTCTGGAATCCCCCGAAAAATTTCCCCTTCTGGAACGCCATTTGCTTGCGGGGAGGGACACCATCCACGAGATTATGTGGTTCTCATCGGTTTAGTCTGATGAATCCTCACTTTCCCACGCACCCAATTTCCAATCAGGTCCTTCCGACGTAATCCAAAAGCACCAAAGTTATGAACCATTCCCTGCCCCACCATCTGAGCAGCACCTCTCTCTATGATCCGGCTCACGAGCGCGACGCGTGCGGTGTCGGCATGGTCGCCAAGATCAGCGGCCAACGCTCCAACGAGATCCTCCGGATCGGACTCCGCTCCATCTGTAACCTGATGCACCGAGGGGCCCTCGACGCGGATGCCCGTACCGGAGACGGCGCAGGCATCTCGACGCAGATTCCTTACAAGCTCTTCAAGCCGATCGTCGAGAAGCTCGGCCACCAACTCTACCGCGACTCCGATCTCGGTGTCGGCGTCATGTATCTTCCCAAGGAGAACGAGTACGCCAAGGCCCGTGCCAAGGCGATCACCGAGGAGGTGATCGAGAAGCGCGGTCTCTGCCTCTTTGGTTGGAGGGAAGTCCCGACAAACAAGCAAATCCTCGGCACAAAGGCCCTGATGACTCTTCCCGACATGGAGCAGGTGCTTGTTGGCCGTCCTTGGGGTATGGCTGATGACGATTACGAGCGCCGCTTATTCCTCGCCCGCAACGAGATCGAAAAGCGTGCCGCCGCTGACAAGATCGAAGGGTTCTACATCCCCTCCTTCTCCCATCGCCTCATCGTCTACAAGGGTCTTCTGGTCTCCTCCTCGCTGGAGAAGTTCTTCCCTGATCTCTCGAATTCCGATTACGAGACCGCGCTCTGCGTCTACCACCAGCGCTACAGCACGAATACCTTCCCGACCTGGCCGCTGGCGCATCCCTTCCGGATGATGGCGCACAATGGCGAGATCAACACCGTGCGAGGCAACCGCAATTGGACTCAGGCCCGAGAGGCAGAGCTGAAGGCCGACTTCTGGGGTGAGGATATCGAACTTCTTCACCCGATCATCCAGCCCGGGGGATCCGACTCAGCGAGCCTTGATAACGTCCTTGAGGTCCTGACTATGTCGGGCCGCTCCCTCCTGCACTCCATGACCATGCTGATTCCTCCGGCTTGGCGAGGTGACAAGGAGATCACTCCAGAGCTTGCCGCCTTCTACGAGTATCACACCTGCCTCTGCGAGCCTTGGGACGGACCTGCCGCATTGGTTTTCACTGATGGCATCACCATCGGTGCCTGCCTCGATCGGAATGGCCTCCGTCCCGCCCGTTATCAGATCACCGATGATGGCATCTTCAGCCTCGGCTCCGAGATGGGGGTAGACGGACTCGATCAGGACACCATCATCGAGAAGGGTCGCCTTGCACCTGGTGAGATGATCGCCATCGATACCGCCGCGGGTGTCCTGATGCGTGACACAGAGATCAAGCAGTCGCTCGCCACGAGGCATAACTACCGCAAGATGGTCGACGACCACTTCGTGCGGATCGCACCCCTCAAGGCAGGACAACTCGAAGCTCCCAAGGGTGATCTCGACATCATCGATCTGACCCAGCGTCAGGTCTCCTTCGGCTACACCAGCGAGGAGCTCGACATGATCTTCAAGCCGATGATCAAGGATGGCGCCGAGGCTGTCGGCTCGATGGGAGACGACACCCCTCTTGCGGTTCTCTCACTTCGCCCCCGCCTGCTGTATACCTATTTCAGCCAGCTCTTTGCACAGGTCACCAATCCTCCAATCGACCCGATTCGCGAGCGCTTGGTCATGTCCCTCTTCACCACCCTTGGATGGAGGCGCAACCTCCTCTCCGAAACCCCCGAGCATGCCTCGCAGGTCTCTCTCGACTCCCCGATCCTCTTCAACGAGGAGTTGGAGGTCGTGCGTCAGATCGGAGGAGAGCACAAGGCGTCCACCCTCTCCTCACTTTGGAAGGTATCCGCTGGTGCCACGGGACTCGCTTCCGCAGTCCGCGAACTCTGCAAGGCCGCCGAGAAGGCTGTCGACGAGGGAACCCGGGTGCTGGTTCTCAGCGACAGGGGCATCGATGCCGACCACCTTGCCATCCCCGCCATGCTGGCGGTGGGGGCTGTCCATCATCACCTCCGCCGCGTCGGCAAGCGCATGCAGGCGAGCATCGTCTGCGAGACCGGCGAAGCGCGTGACGTCCATCAGATGGCCTGCCTCATCGGTTACGGAGCCAGCGCGATCAATCCGTACCTCGCTATCGAGACCATCCGTGAGATGATCGAGAAGGGCTCCGTGGAGATCGACTTCGCCACCGCCCAGCTCAACTACAAGAAGGCGCTCCAGAGTGGCCTTCTCAAAATCATGTCCAAGATGGGTATCTCCGTCATTGGAAGCTACCGCGGTGCCCAGATCTTCGAGGCGACCGGCGTCTCCACCAAGCTTGTCGAGGAGTGCTTCACCGGAACGCCTACCCAGATCGAGGGTGTCGGTTTCGAGGAGATCGCGCGCGAGTCCCTCGCCCGTCACGAGATGGCCTACGCCGCCCCTCTTCCCGTCGAGGAAGGAAAAGAGGCAGCAGCCCTCCAGCTCGGAGACCCCGGATTCTACCGGATTCGCCGCGGTGGCGAGCTTCATGCCGTCACGCCCCCGGTCATCAAGAACTTCCATAGCTTTATCCGCTCCAATAAGCCCGAGGACTACAAGGCCTACGTCGCCGCTGTCCTCGCCTCCACGCCACACTCCCCGCGTAACTTGCTGGAGTTTGTCGCCCTTCCTTCAGGCCCCGTTCCCATCGAAGAGGTCGAGTCGATTGAGGAGATCCGTCGTCGCTTCACCACGGCTGGCATGTCACTCGGTGCGCTCAGCCCCGAGGCTCACGAGACGCTCGCCATTGCCATGAACCGCATCGGCGGTAAGTCCAACAGTGGTGAGGGTGGAGAGGATCCACGCCGCTTCAAGAGACAGGAGAACGGCGACTGGGCAAACAGCGCCATCAAGCAGATCGCCTCCGGCCGCTTCGGTGTCCATGCCGCCTACTTGGCCAGCGCCAAGGAAATCGAGATCAAGATGGCTCAGGGTGCCAAGCCCGGAGAGGGAGGGCAGCTTCCGGGCCACAAAGTCACCGCTTACATCGCCAAGCTCCGTAATTCTGTTCCCGGCGTGACGCTCATTTCGCCTCCTCCTCACCACGACATCTACTCGATCGAGGATCTGGCCCAACTCATCTATGACCTCAAGCAGGTCAACCCTCGCGCGAGGGTCACCGTCAAACTCGTCGCCGAGGCTGGCGTCGGAACAGTCGCCGCCGGCGTGGCCAAGGCCCACGCTGATATCATCCTGGTCAGTGGTCATGACGGCGGAACGGGTGCCTCCCCTCTCAGTTCCGTGAAGCACGCAGGTGGCGCATGGGAGCTCGGTGTCGCCGAGACCCACCAGGTCCTCCTGCTCAACGGACTCCGTAATCGGGTCACTCTCCGTACCGATGGCGGCATGCGCACCGGCGAGGACATCATTCATGCTACCCTGCTCGGTGCCGAGGAATACAACTTCGGAACAGCTGCCCTCATCGCCATGGGCTGCGTCTATGTCCGCCAGTGCCATCTTAACAACTGCCCGGTCGGCGTCGCCACGCTCGACGATCGTCTGCGAGGCAAGTTCAAGGGAAAGCCGGAAAACGTCGTCAACTTCTTCAACGCTGTTGCCGAAGAGGTTCGCGAGATCATGGCCCGTCTCGGCTTCCGTACCATCGACGAGATGGTCGGCCGCACCGAGTGCCTGCGTCAAAAGCACATTGAGGGTCACCCAAAGGCCAACACAGTCAACCTCTCCCGTCTCCTCAAGGATGTTGTGAAGGATGATCCGACCGCCGTACGGTACGCCACGCGTGATCGTAATGATCCCGAGCATGACCAACCGCTCGACGACATCATCCTTCAGGATGCCGAGGAGGCGATCCGAGACGCCAAGCCCGTCAAGCTCTCCTACAAGGTCGATAACACCAACCGCTCACTGGCCACAAAGGTTTCCGGAGAGGTCGCCTACCAGTATGGCGAAGAGGGACTCCCTGAGGGTACCCTTGAGCTCGACCTCACCGGCACAGCTGGGCAGAGCTTCGGCGCCTTCCTGGCACCTGGTATCAAGCTCGTCCTGACCGGCGAAGGAAACGATTACGTCGGCAAGAGCATGAGCGGGGGCGAGATCATCGTCAGACCGCTGCCCGGTCATCGCTTCATCCCCGAGAACAACAGCATCATCGGCAACACCGTCATGTACGGCGCCATCGCCGGACACCTCTTTGCCAATGGCCGCGCGGGTGAACGCTTCTGCGTCCGTAACTCGGGCGGCACTGCCGTCGTGGAGGGAATCGGCGACCATGGGTGTGAATACATGACCGGCGGCACCGTCGTCGTGCTGGGCTCCACCGGAAAGAACTTCGGCGCAGGCATGACCGGAGGTGAAGCCTTCGTCCTTGATCCAGAGAACAAGTTCCTCGGCCGCTACAACGACCAGTTGGTGGGCGCTGACCACATCACTTCCTCGGAGGATGAAGCCAAGCTCAAGGATCTCATCATTAGGCATCATGAGAAGACTGGCAGCCCACAGGCCGCCCGCCTCCTTGCTGACTGGAAGGGCCACCTTGGCCACTTCTGGAAGGTCACCCCGCACGTTCCTGCAGCTAAGCCGATCGAAAAGGACCAGGGCGATGAGGCGAAGACCATCATCACCGAACACATCACGGCCTCTCCCAAAGCCTAAGCGTCCGGAGACCATGAGCGCTTTAAGCTGAAGACCGTTAGGTCAGCAGGGGAAACCTTGGGACTAAATTAATATGGAACTCAACCATAACGGATGCGAAGCAACGGCCGGGTAAGCAAACTCAGGAAGATACTTTCATTTGGCTCGCTCGCTCCCGAGGCTCGGTATTCTTGAGTTCCATATTTAAAAATCTTCTCCTTCTGTTCTTTCCTTTTCCTGTTAGGATGAACTCATGAAGAAAGTTGATCCCTTGGCTCCCAGGATCGTTCAGCAACTCGCTGTCTTTCTGGAGAATAAGCCGGGGGCCTTGGCTGTCGTTTGTGATGCCCTTGCCGAAGCGAAGATCAACATCTTTGGCCTCACGGTTTCTGACACCACGGACCATGCTGTTGTCCGCATGGTCGTCAGCAACACCGAAAAAGCGGTCAATGTCTTTGAGAATCACGGTGCTCTGGTTGTTGAAAGCGATGTCCTAATGATTCAGAACGATAACAAACCCGGAAGCCTCTCAAGGATCGCCCACACCCTGTCCGCTAAGAAGATCAACATCGACTACGGCTACCTGGCCTCCATGCCCTCCGCGAAGAAGGGTCTGCTGATCCTTCGGGTCGGAGATCCCAAAAAGGCGTTGGTCGTGTTAAAGAGGTTGGATGTGGAATCATGATTGGATGGACTCAGGATTCTTTAAGGAGTGATGATTCCTTGATCACAAAAAGCTGACGTAAGGGGGTAAGCTCCCTAAGATACACCTCCAGTGAATCCCACCGATAGCAACATCACCTCGACGATCCAGTTGGCGTTGGCACCGGTTTTTTTACTTACCGCAGTGGTGACTCTCATCACGGCGATCAGCGGGCGACTGGCTAGGGCGATTGACCGGATGCGATTCATCCACGCGGAGCTTTTGATGGTTGACCGCCTGACAGATCGTCTGCGTGATCACTACCTTGTTGAGTATAAGGAGGTCAGGGTGAGGGGTCGGATGTGCGCCATCGCCATCTTCTTTGATGTTCTTTGTGGGGTGTTCATTTCCCTGACGGTCCTGGAACTCTTTTTCTTCGAGGTGGGGGGCTCTCTGGATCTTAAGAGAAATTATCTGATAGCAACCTTTGTGGCGGGGATGATCTGCTTTGTCATCGCCTTGGTGATCGTCTTAATCGAGGTGGTTTACTCTCATCGTTCGACAGGATGGGATCTACCCATTCACAACGATCCCAAGGCTTAATTGTGGCGCGATCGTCGTTGCCAAAGAAGGAGCAGGGAGGCATTACCTTGCTGACCTGTCTCTCCCTGGTCACGGCGACCATGGTGGGGACGGGTGTCTATACGAGCCTGGGATTCCAGTTGCTGACTTTGCAGAGCGGCTTTTCCATTCTCTGTCTGTGGGCGCTCGGGGGGCTGCTCTCGCTCTGCGGAGCGCTCTCCTATTCTGAGCTCGCGGCGCGGATTCCGCGCTCAGGAGGTGAGTACACCTATCTCTCGGAGATCTATCATCCAGCACTTGGTTTCATGGCGGGATTCGTTTCACTGGTGGCTGGCTTTGCCGCACCCATAGCACTCTCGGCCATGGCCTTTGGAACTTATCTACATTCAGCGTGGCCCGGATGCCCCGAGCGAATGGCTCCTATGGTAGCCGTCATCGTCATCTCTCTCGGCCATCTCCGTTCCCTCACCATGAGCTCGCGGGTTCAGAATGTGACCACGGGGGTGAAGTTCCTGTTGCTCGGAAGTTTTCTACTGATCGGAGTCTGGAGTGCTGTGAGGCACCCCGGATCCGTTAAGGTACTCATGCCTGAGCGTGGCTCCCTTGCAGAGCTGTGCCATCCTGCCGGAGGGATTGCCCTGCTCTTCGTCCTCTATGCCTACTCAGGCTGGAATGCCACCACCTATCTGTCTGGTGAAGTCCGAGACCGGCAAAGAACCGTTGGGATTTCGCTGATTCTCGGGACGGTGGTAGTGACGCTCCTCTATGTGCTGATTAACGCGGTCTTCCTCACCTCGGCACCGGCGGCAGACCTTCGCGGTGTGCTCAATGTGGGAAGCGTGGCGGCCAATCACCTGATCGGCCCACTTGGAGGATCAGTGATATCGGGACTGATTGCCGTTGGCCTTCTCGCCTCCATCAGTGCGATGATCTGGGCAGGGCCAAGGGTGACCCAGCGCATAGGCGAGGATCACCCTCCGTTTCGTAAACTTGCCCTGACGAGCAGAAATGGAATTCCGCGGCGCGCCACGCTCCTCCAGTTGGCCCTGGTGCTCGGGCTTCTCTCATCTAGATCCTTTGAGGCGATTCTGGTCTGTTCTCAGATCCCGCTGTTGATCTGCCTCATCCTAGGGGTTGGAGGTGTGATTGTGTTGAGGTTGAAGGAAAGTTCTCAGTCACCAAGCACTGCAACCCGACCTGTTTTCTCCTGTCCGTTGTATCCGCTCCCGCCGCTGCTCTTCATCCTCTGCTCAAGTGCGGGACTTGTTTACTCGGCTCTTAGCAAGCCTCAGTTCGCCATCGCGGGTGTTGGGATGATGATCATTCCGCTGATGCTCTATCCTTGGATCTCCCGTAAGAGATCGCCGTGGTCATGAGGCTGCGTCATTTGGCGCTGGTTTTGGCGCTGGGGATGTTCTCCCAGCGGATGAAGGCCGAGAGTCCACTTACTTCCACAGCCCAAGAGCAGGCGTCGTTCCTCGCAGGGTTACCGCTGCCGAAGCAGAGCCCCCTCTACCACCTCCAACAATCCTCAGAATATAGGCAACACCAAAGGGAGCTGCAAGAGCAGTGGACTTTCTGCAGGAGAATTCGCTACGAAATAATGCAGCAGTGGGGACAGGAGCACCTTGCTCGATATCCTGTCACAAGAGGTGTGCTCCGTTATCTCTTCGGCGGGCCTGACTTCCTGAATGCTTATGCATTCTTCCCTGACACCAGGGTCATGGTGTTAGGCGGATTGGAACCTGTTGGTGAGGTGCCTCCCCCTGAGGCTCTTTCCGCAGGATCCCTTGACCCCGCTCTCAGGGCGCTGCGTGCTGCGCTTCATACCTCCCTTTTCTGCGGCTACTTCATTACCAGCGAGATGAAGCCACAACTTGTGCGGGGATCTTTTCAAGGGGTCTTGCCCGTGCTCTACACCGAGCTTGCCCTCACTGGGAACCTCATCCAGTCCGTTCAGCTGGTGAGACCTTTCGGGGCGCCGGGAGTACAGATCATCTACCGTCGTCCAGGTGGGCCCGAGCAGACGCTCTACTACTTCAAAGCAGATCTCTCCAATGGTAAGGAATGCCGGAACTTCCTAGCTTGGCTCGGGGATCTTGGAGCCGGTTGCTCCTACCTCAAGGCGGCCTCTTACCTGCTACCGCTGAATGAATTTTCTGAAACGCGTGATTTCCTGCTCAGGGCCTCGCAGCTGATCCTTCAGGACGATTCGGGGATTCCCTACCGCAGCTTCACTCCCGGTGATTGGCGCATCCAACTCTTCGGGGTCTACACCGAGCCTCTCCCGATTTTCAAGCTTCGGCGCGAGCCAGAGTTGGAAGCCGCCTACAGCTCGCCCCTCTTTGCCGGAGGCCTTTCTTTTGGGGCTGGGTATCACGTGAATGCCAACGATGCGAACCTGCTGCTGGCGACGAAAAACAGCGTCAATACTTCCGTTGATGCATTGGCGGTAACGGCAACGGCGGTCACTGCGCCACCTGCGCGGCCGGCCTTCTCGGAACCCACGCCCAAGCCAAAGGTGAAGCCGATCCGGATTCGCAAAGCCCTCCCCGTGCCGATCCGTAAGGCGATTCCCGTCCGTACGCCCAAACCGAAGAAAGAGGAGGTGATTCGTGAATCTGCAGCACCCACTCCATCAGGAATTCCCGCTCAGTCTCTTCAGCAGGAGGAGAGAATACCTCAAGTGAGCCCAGTAGAAGTCCCGGTTCTACCGGTTGCTCCGAGTGAGCCAGTCAATGGCTCACAGAAAGTCGAATTCCCCGAATTGATTCCCATCGTTGATGCAGTCAACTCCGGTGAAGCTCCCCCTGCGGAAGGCGCTGTGCGGGCGCCTTCGCTTCCCGCGCCTGAATTGCAGCAAACGGTACCGCCTCAACCTCCATCAACAACGAGCGACGGAAAGCCGATTGATTAAATGAAAAATCTGTCGGCTGCCGTGATAGCGACAAAGAGGAGGCCGATCACGGCGTTCGTCTCAAAAAAGGCACGGTTGATTTTCTCCACATCGAGTGTTCGGGCAATGCGGTGTTCGTGCCTTAGGAGGAGGGGGACAGGGATCAGGCCAAGGAAATAGACATCTTCGAGATGTGCCGAGAGACCGAAGAGAACGAGTGAGAGCAGCATCAGCAGATGCAGCCATCCGGCAAGCTTCAGCGCACCCGGGACACCCAACATGACGACCATGGATCGGAGGCCTTCGCGGCGATCCGCCTCCACATCCTGTGTGGCGTAGATCATGTCAAACCCGGCGACCCAACAGAGCACTCCGACGGCAAGGATGATCGGCGGCCAGGCAAAGGACCCTGTTACGGCAAGCCATGCACCGACAGGCGAAGCGGACAGGGCGAGTCCCAAAAAGAACTGGGCGGCATGGGTGAAACGTTTTGTCAGCGAGTAGAAGAAGATAAGGGCGAGCGCTACCGGCGAAAGGAGGAGGCAGAGGGGATTGATGAGGGCCGCTGTTCCAACGAAGAGCAAGGAACTTAGTGCGCAAATCGCGATGGCTGCCCCCTTTCCCAAGAGTTTATGGCGACCGGCCGTGCGGGGGTTGCGCTTATCGATTTCCCAGTCAGTGATGCGGTTGAAGGTCATCGCTGCTGTGCGCGCAAAAACCATGCAAAGCAGGATCAATCCAAAGAGCCTCCATCCCGGCCATCCTCGGGTCGAACTCGATGCTACAATCATCGATCCGAGCGCAAACGGCAGCGCGAAGACCGTGTGAGAAAAGCGGATGAACGTCAGGAAGCGGGAAAGGGGAGACATGAGGAACGAAACTGGAGACCTGAAACTTGAAACCTGAAAAATACGGAGAAAAGGCATCTTGGAGACTTGTTCCCTTTCAGGTTTCAGGTCTCAAGTTTCATTCTTCGCCTTTCCTACTTGCTCCCCGGCTTCACTGCAGGGACGTCGACGAGATCCTCAGGGAGTGCGTCAGCTGGGAAGGTCTCGGGTGTCATCTGGATGAGGCTGACAAAGGGGCAGCCGAAGTCGGGGAGATTGCCTCCGCTACGGTCGACGATGGATCCTGCCGCGACAACGACCCCACCGAGGGAGCGCATGATATCGATCGTCTCCTGGACGCGTCCACCTCGGGTGACGACATCCTCGGCAACAATGAATCGTTCGCCAGGAGTCACGGTGAACCGGCGCATGACGAGCCCGCCGTTACCATCCTTTTCAACAAAGATATGGCGTGTGCCGAGATGGCGAGCTACTTCCTGGCCAACAATGATGCCGCCGACAGCAGGGGAGACCACAGTCGGCTTCTTGCTGTTCATCTCGGTGTAAAACGGGCGAAGTTTTTCCGCAAGTTCCCCGCAGACCTCCGCGGCAACCGGTGCATCCTCAAGCAGGAGTGCGCACTGAAAGAACTCACGGCTATGCAGACCGGAGCGGAGGATGAAGTGGCCGTGGAGCAGAGCTCCGGTTTGTTTGAAGAGAGCGAGAACGTCGGTCATGGAACGAGGTGTTTAGGCTGAAGGGTGTTAGACTATTAGTGCAGAGAGGGAAACCCGATGCAGGTCTTTAGGGGCGCTTTTCTTCTGCGCGCTGCGGAGCGCCGACAAAGGAGATGCCTCGCTTCTGACGGTCGAGGAACTCCTTGGCCAGAACCCGGTAGGCCGTGGCTCCCGCCCCCTTGGGGTCGTACTCCAGAATGGTCTGGCTGAAGCTCGGGGCCTCACTGATGCGGACAGAGCGGGGAATGGCCGCGTTGAAGACGACCTCCTCGAAGTGGGCACGGACATCGCGCACAACGGCGGCGCTGATGTTGGTACGCACATCGAGCATGGTCATCAGGAGCCCACTCATAGCGAGGGTGGGGTTGGCTCCCGACGCGCGGATCTGCTCCATGACGTTGACCAGCTTTCCGAGTCCTTCGAGTGCATAGTACTCGCACTGGATCGGAATGAGGAGCTCGTCGGCGGCGCTGAGCGCATTGGTCATGAGGATGCCGAGGGAGGGAGGACAGTCTAGGATCACATATTCGAACCGACCTGAGGCGCGGACCGGTTCAAGGACGCGGCGCAGTTGGCTCAGGTGTCCCTCCATACGGGCGACCTCGATTTCTGCACCGGCCAGGTCCAGATCGGCAGGAATGCCTGAGAGGTTGGGAATGCGGGTCTCCTGAATAAGTTCCGCCATGGGGGTCTGGCCGATCATGGCGTTGTAGAGGCTCTTGTCACTGCTGGCCTCCAGCCCCAGAGCGCTGGATGCATTTCCCTGAGGGTCGAGATCGAGCAGCAGAACAGGGTGGCCCGACTCAGCAATGGCCGCGGAGAGATTGACCGAAGTGGTGGTTTTTCCAACGCCTCCCTTCTGGTTGGCGATGGCTATGACTTTGGTCTTCATGAATGGCAGGGTGTTGAGGCTCCTAGTGTGACGTCCCGGAATAGTAATCGGCAAGCCCTTGGGCCACGGCGTCCGCATATTCCCTGTAAATACTTGGGAGCTGTGTTCCCCCGACATTCCGGTAGCCGGTGTAGTCGCCGAGTTGGATCCGGTTGAAGACAGCGCGGCTGTTCATCACATAGGGTTCACAGTAGACAACGGGGCACTCGAACAGCCTGTTGGCCAGGAGGTTGCGAATCCATAGATAGGGGTTGGAGGAGGCGGAAATTGCCTTGGACCCATGATAAGTGAAGGGTGGCAAGCCGGTGGCAGCGGCCAGAGATCGGGCGACAGACTCCGAGGCCCCTAGCTCCTCGCGGTGAGATCCGCTCAGTAGCTTCAAGAGCATGGTGAGGCGCTCATCCTCATGCTGCAGCTCTCCCCCCGACATGGCTCCGGAGAGTAAAAGATGGAAATGATTCTGATCGGTGAGGGTTGGGCGCGCAGGATTGCCCCACTCCTCAGCGTTAAAGTGGAGGCAGACCACGAGATCGGGCCGGATACGCGTGTTGATCAACGCGGCGCGGTTGCGGATCTCTCCAACCCGGTAAAAGAGGCGCTCCGCTTCGTGCTGAAGTCGCTCGCTCGTCAGCGCAACACCCTCATCCTGCAGGGAGGGAATGGCCGCCTTCTTGAAGTTTCCAGGTCGAAGGGATGTCGTCGGGCCATTCTTTGTGCGCGTCATCCAGACCTCCGCTCCCATTGCCTCCAGGCGCTGCTTGAGCAACTTGGCAACGATCAGCGTCATCTCCCCCTCGGCAACGGGTCGACTGTTCCCGATCCGAAACCAGCGTGCCTCCATCTGCGCATAGCTGCCACCGAGGTGACCGGGGTCGATTGCGATCCGTAGTCCGACAAGAGGTCTGCCGGGCTGCGGGGAGCGCTCCTCGCGGGTTTTCCAAAAACGAACCGGCGCCCGAGGCCTTGTTCCCTGGGTAGCAAGGGGGAGGACCACCGGAGCGGCTCCCGTATGCGGAGTGATCAAGGCCTGGGAAGGGGAGAGGTTGATCCATTCACGCCAAGAGCCATCCGGGACATAGACCTGCCGAAGGAGGCGCTCAAACTCGGCGGCAGTGATCGACCCCGAATACCGCTGAAGGGTGCTCCAGTCGGGTTGAGGGGCGAGGGGGCTCAGGAGCGCAGCGGAAAGTGGGGTGGCGAAAAACAGGGCAGCAATCACCATGAGGGCCAGCGCCAAATGGACGGGAATGGCAAAAAGCAGGGTGATCCTGCAGGGCGGGGGTAGGAAGATGAAGGGGAGTTTCTTCAAGAGAATTCATTTTTACATCGTCCAGAGGGCTTCTTTCGATAAAAACCGCAGGGTGATCAAAATCCTTTTTCTCGGAGATGTCGTTGGTGAACCCGGTCGGCTGGCCGCCTGCCGCACCGCCGAGCTCTATCTCCAGCGTGGTGATGCAGACTTCGTGATCGCCAACTGCGAGAACGCAGCCGCTGGTCGGGGCATTACCCCCAAGCTTGCCATCGACCTCATGCGCAGCGGTATCGCAGTCCTTACCTCCGGCGATCATATCTGGGACCAAAAGGAGATCTATTCCTTCATCACGACCGAGCCACGGCTACTCCGTCCGATCAATTACCCAGCCGGCACGCTCGGTGGCGGCAGCATTGTTCTGGAGACGGGCCACGGACCGATAGCCGTCATGAATGTGCAGTGCCGCACTTTCATGAAGAATCCACTCGAGAATCCCTTCATTGCGGCATCGGCTGAGGTGGAGCGTCTCCGCAAGGAAACGCCGGTGATCGTCGTCGACGTCCATGGTGAGACCACGAGTGAAAAGATTGCGATGGGACGCCATCTTGATGGTCTGGTGTCGTTGGTTGTTGGCACCCATACCCACGTCCAGACCGCTGACGAACGGATCTTCCCGAAGGGAACCGGCTTCCTCTGCGATGCAGGAATGTGCGGCCCGGAGGATTCCATTTTGGGGCGTGATTGCGAATCGGTGGTGAGCCAGTTTGTGACCTCCATGCCGACTAAGTTCCCAGTGGCAAGGGGGCCAATCATGGCCTGCGGTGTCTTGGTCAACGTCGACCCTGAGACGGGCAAAACGAAGTCGATCCAACGTGTCGTGGAGCGCTACGTCGCCCCTTGAAACGTCAGGCGTATCCTAGAGCCTTTCTAAGCAAAGAGGTCCTTGAGCCGCTCGGTAAAGCTGCGGTGAATCGGAGTATTCTCCTCACCGCAGAGTTCGCCGAAGGCCTCTAGAGCCCGCCGCTGTTCAGTATTCAGCTTAGTAGGGACCTCCACCTCGAGCCTCACGTGGAGGTCTCCCTTGGCGTTGCTCTGGAGGCGTGGCATTCCGTGATGCTTGATCCGGAAATCACTCCCCCCTTGCGTTCCTGTGGGCACCTTCATCTTGACCGGGCCAGCGAGCGAGGGAACCTCGACCTCACCACCCAAGGCGGCCGTCACGAAAGGAATCGGAACGCGGCAGTGAAGATCGGCCCCATCACGGGTGAAGATGGCGTGCTCGCGCACATGGATCACCACGTAGAGATCACCCATGCCGCCGCCGCGCGTGCCGGCTTCGCCACCGCCAGAGGAGCGGAGGCGTGATCCCTCGTCGATGCCTGCAGGGATGTTTAGCTTGATGCGGGAGCTCTTCTCGGCGCGACCCTCTCCCCCGCAGCTTTTGCACGGCTTGTCGATGGTCTGACCCGCCCCGTGGCACTGGGGGCAGGGCTGAGCCACCTGAAAGAATCCGCGCGAGGCAACCACCTGGCCACGGCCGCGGCAGAGGGAGCAGGTCGCAACTTTGGCTCCCTTGGAGGCACCTGAACCCGTGCAGTCACCGCACGTATCGAGCTTGCGCAACTCGATCTCCTTTTCACATCCGGCGAAGGCTTCCTCAAGGGTGATGCGCAGATCATAGCGCAGGTCAGAACCACGTGAGTCTTGACTGCTGCCACCAGATCCTCCGCCGAAGAAGTGGTCGAATATCCCGCCCCCGCCACCCGAAGCGCCGAACATTTCACGGAAGAGGTCGAAGGGGTCATGCCCCCCTCCGCCTGCCGCTCCGTTCTGAAAAGCGGCATGGCCATAGCGGTCGTAGGCTGCTCGCTTCTCGCTGTCTCCAAGGATGTCATAGGCCTCGGCAATCTCGCGGAAGCGCTCCTCAGCGGTGGGATCACCGGGGTTCTTGTCGGGGTGATGCTTCACCGCGAGCTTGCGGTAGGAACGCTTGATCTCCTCGAACTCGACGGTACGGGTGACTTCCATCACCTCGTAGTAACACCTTTTGGCCATAGCGGTCTTGATCAGTCTGGGGCTTAGGCAGCCTTGTTCACAATCACGCTGGAGGGACGAATCAGTCTGTCAGCAAGACGATAGCCGCGACGAAGCTGACGGAGGACAATGCCATCCGCTTGTGCGGGATCGGTCTCATGACCAAGGGCCTCATGAAATTTTGGATTAAAAGGCTGGCCGACCGCCTCGATCGGCTGAAGTCCGCTGGAAACCAGAAAATCGCCCAACTGGCGGTGAACCATGGAAAAGCCGTCGACAATACCCTTTGTCCCCGGTGCGGCTGCGTCGCCGCTTGCGGCGGTGAGTCCTAGCTCGAAGTTGTCGAGAATCGGCAGGAGCTTCTCAAGAAGGCCGGCGTTGGCAAAGCGGATTGCCTCTTCCTTTTCTCGGATCATCCGCTTCCGGTAGTTCTCAAGATCGGCTGCAGCACGGAGTGCCTGGTCACGGTAGCGGTCCACCTCGGCCTGAAGGTCGGGAGTTGTCTCAGCTGGCGTCGCTGCTTCAGGAGCAGGTGACGTGTCTTGGCCCTCCTGATCCGGGCGGTGCTTCGTTTCGTTGGCTGGAGTCTCTTGGTGTTGATTCTTTTTCACGGTGGCTAGTTTGGGTAATTGGGCAAGAGTATGATGGTTAGAGTTTGCGGAGCGCAATCAAAGTGATGTCGTCGTGCTGGGATTGGTTGCCTGAAAAGGTGCGGACCGAGCGGGCGAGGCGGTGGAGGGTTTCGACAGCGCCATCCTTTGCGCTCTCAAGCAGTTCGCTGTTGAGCCGCTCCACGCCGAATTCTGCCCCCTCGGCATCCAGCGCCTCGGTCAGTCCGTCCGTGTAGAGGAGGAGGAGATCACTGGCGCCGAAGCGGAATGCAAAATCGTTACAAAACCTGTCAAAGACCCCTCCTCCATCGATCCCGACAGCCATTCCCTTTGGGTTGAGGCACTCGACGAGATGACCCTCGGCGCGGTAAATCAGCGGTGCATCGTGACCTGCGCGGGCAAGCAGTGCCTCCCCTGTGTGGCGGTTGAGAATGACATAGGCCATGCTGATGAACATATCCTCCTTCATGTCGGGGTAGAGCTGTTGGTTCACCGCCTTGAGGACGGCTGCAGGCGAGAGTTGCCCGCGAGACTGGCTGCGCAAGGCGCTACGGCACATGGCCATGATCAGTGAGGCGGGGACACCCTTTCCCGAGACATCCGCGATCGCAATGCCGAGATGGTCGTCATCGACGGGGAGGTAGTCGAAGTAGTCGCCGCTCAGGGTGCGCGCAGGTAGATTCAGCCCGCTGAGTTCGAAGCCCCGCAGATCGGGAGCATCGGAGGGGAGCAGGATCTTCTGAATTTCACGGGCAATCTGAAGATCGCGGTCGAGGGCGTGCTTCTCTCCCGCTGCGAGGTGGATGGCCTGGTTGAAGAGTGCGAAGGCCGCCTGCTCTAGGATCGCTTGAAAGAGCTCGAGCTTCGTTTCGCTGAAGGGGGATTTCTGAGGATTTCTGGCAACGGCAAGCACACCGAGAAGCTTGTGACGGTAATGGAGCGGACCGATCACCAGTGATCCCAGCCCCTGAGCCCTGAGTGCTTCGGGGATATCCTGTTTCCTGCGCAGGAAGCGGGGTCGGCTCCATTCGCAGGCCTCGCCAAGCATGCCGATGCCGATGGGGGGGGCATGAAGGCGGAGGAAGCTTTCCACCGCGCTGACCGAGCCAGCGCCAAGGCTAAGATTTTCCGGAAGCGGCACAAGCGGGGGGCATCCCTTGGAGAGGAAGGCCGGCAGGAGATTCTCGCCCGATCGATCTGCAAGGTAAAGGGCCCCTCCATCCCCTTTGAGAATGTGCTCCGCCCCCTCGACGATCAGTCGATGGAGTTCACCAGCCGGCACTCCCTCGGAGAAAGCGGCACCGAGACCATGGAGGAAATCAAAGACCCTTTTCTCTTCCTGGTGAATTTCGGCAGAGCTCAGCTTGAGCTGGCTCACCCGTTGTCGTGAAACAAAGGAGACGATACCCAGAGCAACCATCGCCATCGTCAGGACAGCGATAATCGAGATCTCGAATGGTTCAAGAGTCATGGACCGAAAGCATGCACTGGAAGGCGGAAAAATGCCAGTCCCAGACAACTGCTGCAGATCGGCTCAGTAAGCCTGCCGCTGCAATCGCAGTAGTGATTCCCTAACCCTCAGAAGGTTCGTCGGGAGCCTTTTTCAGGTATTCGATGACATCCTTGAAGCGGGCCGCGTTGGCGGGGTTTGCGGCAATCAGGGCTTCGTGGGCCGAGAGGACGATGGCCTTCTCATGACCTGTTTCCAAGGGGAGAGGCATCAGTTCAGCATCCTCCTCAGCAGGTGTGCGTGCAGGCTCTCCCAGGGGCTCTACGTCAAAGAGGAAGTTCAGCCCCAGATTCTCGAGGAGCTCCACGTTCCGAGTGCTGACATTCAATGCCAGGAGTGATCCCTGACCCAGCTCCCGCAGGTTCTGGGAAATGCCGGTGAGCGTCCCCATAAAGGTCGAGTCCATGTGCTCGCAGGCGCCGAGATCGACCACAAACTTGCGGTGTCCGCGCTGGATCATGGCGTGGACAAAGCGCTTGATGGATCCGCTGCTCTGGAAGTTGCCCCGTCCCTCGACACGGATCCAGACTTCATGGTCAAAACAGGCGACACTGACTGAAACGGGTGTGATCACAGGAAATGAAAGGGTGGTAAAAGAGGGTGTCGATGCTCAGTAAAAGCGTGGATAGCTCCCGCAAATGGTTGGAGAGAGTCCGCTTGTCTGCAGGGAGGCAAGCGCGGCAAGAAGAAGAGGATCGTTGGCATGGCCCTCCACCTCAAGGAAGAGATGCAGTCCCCCGCTACGTGCCAGACGACTGTGGATCGAGATGACATTCACCCCGGCGGCACTCAATGGTTCTAGCGCCGAGGCCAACGCACCTGGTTGGTTGGTCAGATGAAACAGCAGGGCAGTCTGATCATCACCGGAGGGAGTGTTTAGCGTGCTTCCGAGGACAAAGTAGCGTGCAGGCGCGGCTCCCTCTTCGCCGCCGAGGACGATCTGAGAGGAGAGGAAGACCTTCCCCTCCATCAGAAGCTCCAGCACGGCGGCCTCGGGGCCCTCTTCCCCTGATGGGATGACTCCGCAGTCGGCAGAGTACGATGCCACGGCTGCAAAAAGTGCGGTGGGCTCGGCATGAAAGGCGTAGCGGACACTCGACCCGAACTGCTGCTTGGCCGCAAAATGGGTGCGTCCGGCAACGCAACCTTGGCAGGCGATGACCGTGTCCTTTTCCAAGGCGAGCGAGGCCGACATGATTTCCCGGTAGATGGCGCGAATAGAGCGTGCATCCAGAGGTCCCGTGCTGCGCTGGGCCAGTCGGCGCATCAACTGCTCTGCACGCTCGGGAGCGTAGACAGGTCGGCCATTGCGCTCCTTGATCTTTCCGATTTCCTGAGCGAGGCGGGCGCGCTCGTTGAGGAGGTCAAGCAGGGTGCCGTCGAGCGCGTCGATCGCATCGCGGAGTTGTTTGAGGTCCTCCATGAAAAGTATCCCGTTTAAGGTTTAGGAATGAGGATGCTCGGGCTCTTCTTCAGATGAGTCTGTCTGATCATCGGACCTTTCTTCACCCTCGCTCGTGGCGCTAGCGTTCTCCTGCTCGGTGTCGGAATCAAAGGTGACTTCGCTGAAGACGACCGCTTCGCGGAGCTCGAGAATCTCGGTGACCTCGACTTCTTCAAGTACCCCGGATGCTTCCTCATCAAGAGATGACTCTTGGGATGAGGCCTTCTCAGCCTCTGAAGTCCCCTCGGTTAAATCGCCAGGAAGCTCAGGGTCGGTTTCGCTCGCAGCGTCAGCATCAGATTCGGTGGGTTCAGGCGTTGCCTTCGGCAGCTGGACCTGGCGCAGTTCGGCGGCATTCGGAAGCTCGTCAAGATGACGCAGGCCGAAGTGATCGAGGAAATACTGGGTCGTTGCGTAGAGCAGAGGGCGACCCGCCACTTCGGCCCGGCCTGAGATCTTCACAAGACCGCGGTCGAGGAGCGTCTGCATGACTCCGTCGACGGAGACTCCACGCACCGCTTCCATGTCGGCGCGGGCGATCGGCTGGCGGTAGGCGATGATCGCAAGGGTCTCGAGAGCTGAAGGACTCAGGCGGGTCGGCTTGGCCTCGGGGTAGAGGGCGCGGAGCCATGGAGCGAATCCGGGGGCACTGGTCAGAAGCCATCCGGTCGCCGTCTCACGAACTTGGTAGGCGCGGCCCGATGCTGCCACCTCAGCCTGAAGCTCCACGAGGGCCTCATGAAGATTGACCTCCTTGATGCGTGCAAAGGCAGAGGCCACACTGGTAGGTTCGGCAGCGGCCGCACTCTTGAGATGAGCCACCAACTCCTTCGGGGTCACCGCCTTCTGGGAGGCGAAGAGGATCGCTTCAATGATATGGGAGAGGCGCGGAATTTCCCCGACCGGCACGTCGCCGCTCAGGGCCTCCTCGGTCACGGCCTCTGGGAGGGCGGAATCATAAAGATCAATGGAAACCTCCAGCTCCTCCGGAGTCCCTGACTTCTCCATCACCTCGGTGTCGTTGGAATCGGCAGAATCGGCGTCACTGGCAGTGTCGGTAATGGTCTCGTGCAGAGACTCACTCTTTTCTCCGAGCCCGTGGGTGAGCGGTTCCTGCTTAGCGGTCGCGTCAATCGCGGCTTCGGAGGAAGCAGGCGCCTTTTTCTCTTTTTTACGTGATTTCTTGCTCATGGCACTTCTTGCGGGGTTTCCTGCTGATGGCTTTGGAATTCATCCTGAAGGGTCAGTTCATCCTCGTGGGGGAGGGTGCGATCCAGCCAGATTTCACCGAAATGTTGCTCTTGACGCACGCGGAATTGTTTCATCCGGATCAGTTCTAGGATGGCCAGGAAGGTAACGACCAGCTCCGAGCGCGTGGAGAGATCGCTGAAAAGCTCCTCAAAGCGCATCGAGACGCCGCGATCGACCATGCGCATGAGGTGGTTGATCCGGTCAGTGACGGTGAAGGTCTCCTCCCGGATCTCGCCGGTCTTCTCTTCCGCAGGCAGACGCTTGAGCGCACGCTGAAAGGCGTTGATCAAGTCGAAGATCCCGACATCGCCGAGCAGCATGTTATCGTCGATGATGGGTGCGTGGGCGGGATCCAGGGAGACGGCGCGAGGAAAGAGGGCTGACTGAAGCTCCTCCTGATCTCGTAGGTGCGCGGCAGCCTCCTTGAACTTTCGGTACTCAATGAGTTGGCGGATCAGCTCCCAGCGCGGATCATCCTCTTCGGCCTCCTCTTCGGGCATCTGCTGATCCTTGGGAAGGAGGGTGCGGCTCTTGATGTAGAGCAGGTTGGCGGCCATGACGAGGAACTCGCCGGCCACCTCGATGTGAAGGAACTCAAAGGTCTCCAGGTAGGCGAGGTACTGCGTCGTGATCCTCTCGATGGAAATATCGTAGATGTCTACCTCGTCTTTCTTAACGAGGTAGAGCAACAGATCCAAGGGGCCCTCGAAGGCCTCCAGCTGGACTTTGTATTCCGACTCCATCGACCCTAGCCGGGGAGGCTTTAGCGACGGGAGCCGCGGCGCTCGACTTCGCGTGCGACCTTGAGCTTGTGCGTGGCCTTCTCCTTGGTCTTTGTCTTCCGCTTCCGGAGTTGCTGGACGAGCTTGTGCACCGTCAGGTCAATGGCGGCGTAGAGGTCATCCTCGGCATCCTCGGCATGAAGATCGGGGCCGGGAAGAGCGAGGTGGATCTTCACCTGGAAGTCCTTTTTCTTGGAGCGGTGCTCGTCGAAAAGAAGCACCACATGCGCGGCAAGAATGTCGGAAGTGTACTCCTCAAGATGGGCAACCTTATCAGCCACGTGGGCGTGGATGGCTGCAGTGAGTTTGATGTGACGTGGGCTGATGTGGATTTGCATGGTGGTGTCTTTCTACTCTCTTTTTACGGCCGGAACGGGCTTCACGCCATCAAAATGAAGAGACTCCTCAAGTGATAGCCGTGGGATAGCTATGGGATTGTTGAGGGATTACTCTTTTGATTCGTAAAATCCACGGATGGCCGTCACCAGGCCGGGGATATCGTGCTGCGGTGCCTCAAGGTCCACAGGCAGTCCGAGTGCATGCATCTGCTCGGTGGTGACGGGGCCGATGCTTGCGGTTTTCACGCCCTTGGGAAGCGGAAGGTTCAGCGCCATGAAGTGCGCGGCCGTGGAGGCGCTTGTGAAGGTGATCATGTCGGCTCCCTCCTCGCGGAAGCGCTTGATGCCGCCCGAGACATCCTCCGTCTCAGGAACGGTCCGATAGGCAGGGACGTCGTCGACGATCGCCCCGAGCTTCTCAAGCTCGATGGCCAGCATTTCGCGGGCACCTTCCGCTCGAGGGAGGAGCATCTTGAGGTGTTCGACATTGAGTTCCTTGAACGATTTCAGGAGCGACTCGGCGACAAACTCCTCCGGAATCAGGTCGACCGCGTAGCGGTACTCACGGACTTTCTTGGCGGTTCCATTGCCGATGACGGCGATCCTTGCCCCGCCAAGGTCACGGGCATCCTCATGCGCCGCGAAGAAGGCCCGAAAGAAAGCCTCCACCCCGTTGGGGCTGGTGAAGACGATCCAGTCGTAGGTGCGGACATCCAGCATCGCCTCGATGAAGGGAGTCTTGTCGGCCGGAGGCTCGATCCGGATCGTGGGCAGCTCGTAGGCATCGGCTCCCAACTCGCGGAGAGAGGCAATCAAGCCGCCGGCTTGTGTGCGCGTTCGGGTGACGACGATGCGACGTCCGAAGAGGGGACGGGTTTCAAACCAGTTCAGCGTCTCACGGAGATTCACCACCTCGCCAAAGACTGCGACCGCAGGAGCCTTGAATCCCTGCTTCTCCGCCAGCGTGGCGATTGTCCCGAGCGTGCCGACGAGTGTCTGATGGCGACCCGTGGTGGCCCAACGGACCAAGGCCACGGGGGTGGAGGTCTGCATCCCAGCGGCGGCGAGCTCCCCGGTGATCGCTCCCAGGCGTTCGACTCCCATGAGCATCACCTTGGTGCCGGGAGCCGAGGCAATGGCCTTGTAGTCGATGCCCGAGGTCTTCTTGTCAGGTTCCTCATGGCCGGTGAAGATCGTCAGGATGGCATTACTGGCTCGGTGTGTGACGGGGATGCCCGCGTAGGCGAGTCCACCGATTGCGGAGGTGACGCCGGGAACAATCTCAAAGCGGAGGCCGGCAGCAGCCAGTTCGGCAGCCTCCTCCCCGCCGCGTCCGAAGAGGAAAGGATCCCCTCCCTTGAGGCGCACGACGCATTTTCCTTCCTTGGTGAACTTCACAAGCAGGGCGTTGGTCTCCTCCTGCTTGAGGGCGTGTCGTCCCGCCGTCTTGCCTGCGTAGATCTTCTCGGCACCTTCCGGGGCGTAGCGTAGGAACTCGGCGTTGCTGAGGTAATCGTAGACCACCACATCAGCTCGCTCGAGGCAGTCGCGTCCGCGCAGCGTCAGCAGGCCGGGATCTCCCGGGCCCGCTCCGACAAGGTAACAGATCCCCTCTTTTTTCTCCGGAGGGGTGCTGGCTTTTGGTTTCTTGGCTGATTTGGGAGAGGGTTGTGTCATTTGGAAGATTGGGAACGTTTCGAGGCCTGGGAAGATTAGGAAACTTGCAAAAGGAGTTGGTCGGCGACAAGGCGGGCTGCCTCTGTCGGTGTGGGGGCAGAGGCCTCCGCGGCGAGGGTTGGCCCCTTGGGATCGGGTATGAAGACGGCCTGGAGGGAGATGGTACCCTCGGCTTCTGTCGCAAGGGCGCCAAGTGCCAGGTGGCACCCGCCACCGAGATGCTTCAGGACGAGACGCTCCGCCTCGACGCACCGCGCCGTCTTTTGGTCGTGCAGGGAGTGAAGGAGTGCCACGGAGAAGTCACCGATTCGTGTCTCGATGGCAATGGCTCCCTGTCCCGGCGCGGGCAGCATCCATTCCAGCGTTTCGAAGGAGAGCGGCAGTCGGTCAACCAGCAGCTCTCCCGTGGAGAGATCATGGCCGAGGCGGCACAAGCCGGCTGCGGCAAGCAACGTGGCATCGTAGTCTCCGGAACTCGCAACCTTAGAGAGACGCGTGGGCACATTCCCACGGATCGGCACCAACTTGAGATCTGGACGGCGGCGTTGGAGCAGAAGCGCGCGGCGCGGACTGCTCGTGCCGACAACGGCACCCGTGGGAAGGTTCTCTAGACCTCCGGCATGACGGGAGATCAGGAGGTCGTCGATCGGAGCCCTCGGGAGGATGGCCGCAAGAACGAGGCCGGTCGGAGTCTCCACGGGAAGATCCTTGAGGCTGTGAACGGCGAGGTCGATCTCGCCGCTCAGGAGAGCCTCTTCAAGCTGTTTCGTGAAGAGTCCAGCCCCCTCGGCTGTCGGCTCATGCAGTGGCATCGCGGTCCGAGCGTCTCCCGTGGTGGTGATGATTTTGAGCTCAATGATGAGACCGGGATGGGCGGCCACGAGCGCCTCACGTACCATCTTGGATTGAGCGAGTGCGAGATCGCTCCCGCGAGTGCCGAGGATCAGGGGCTTGGCCGGGGAATTCATCAGGCGATCCCCCTTGCCTCTGCTCCGTGGATGCTGCGCATCCAGCTGAGAAATCCCCCGACATGCTGGTCGATCAGTGACTCGCAACGGTCGACTTCCTTGAGGCGTACGTTCAGGGATTCGGCGGCAATCTGTTCGAGGCTGTCGATGTCGTAGAGGAAGACGCCGTCGAGTTCGTTGATCGCCGGATCGGCATCACGAGGCACGGCAAGATCGATGACGAAGAGGGGGGCTCCACCCCGTAGGCGCATCAGGGGCGCGAGCTTCTCCGTGGTGAGGATGGTGTGCGGGGCATTCGTCGAACTGATGAGGATATCGATGTCGGCGCACGATTTTTCCCAGTGATCGAAGTGGAGAGCCATGCCGCCGATCTCGGCTGCCAGAGCTGCCGCCCTCTCGTAGGTCCTGTTGGAAACAATCACGCTTCGCACGCCGCGGGACTGAAGACTCCGGGCTGTGCGCTCGCTGATCTCCCCGGCGCCAAGGATCATGACCCGGCGGTTTTCCAGTGAGCCGAATATTTTTCCCGCCAGCTCCACGGCCACGGACCCGACGGAGGTTGGGCCGCTTGTGATCTGGGTCTCTGTGCGTACCGACTTGGCGACACGGAAGGCGTGCTGGAAGAGCTTGTGCAGGGGGCGCGTGGCCGCGCCAGCTGCTGCAGCGGTGGAGTAGGCCTTCTTCACCTGACCGAGAATCTCCGTCTCGCCGATCACCATGGAGTCGAGGCCGCTGGCGACACGGAAGAGGTGGCGTACCGCTTGCGGTGTGGAGTGGTGGTAGAGGGGGGCCTCCAGCCCGGACCGCTCGGCAAGGATAGACCGGAATCCCTCGAGGGCGCTCAGCGGGCAGAGGCTTGCGGCGTAGAGTTCCACACGGTTGCAGGTCGAGAGCATCACGGCTCCGGAGACACCATCGATCTCACGTAGGCGCCCAAGCATCTCCTCCATCTCCGACTCACGTACGGCAAAGCGCTCCCGCACATCAAGATGTGCGGTGCGATGGTTGAGACCTGCGCAGATAATGTTCACGGGTGACTGGAGAGACGCTGGATCACGGGCAGCAGGAGGAGTGCCAGCAGAAAAGAGCTGGAGGTAGCGGTGGCGAATCGGCGTCCGGTGAGGGAACCGGTCTTAGCGGTAATCAAGATGGAGGCGTAGAGAAGCCAGATGAGCAGGGAGAACCAGCATTTCCCGCCGGCCACAGCCAGGTGAGCCAGCCATCCGGTTGCGAAGCTCAGCGTCAGCAGAAGAAAGCCTATCCAGAGGAGGCGGAGGATCGCCTCGGACAGGATGCTGATGGGTGGCAGGTGATGAAAGATCGGCGAGGGTCTGCGGGACTTGAGCTGTCCTTCCTGCACGAGGAACATGATGCCCGCAATACAGGCGAGGCCGAAGGCACCGAAGGCCACCAGTGAGAGAGCGGCGTGGGTCTCCACCCAGGGGTTCGGTGGGAAAAGGCGGGGGCTGATCTCATTCGGCAAGAGGAGGGCGACGATCTGGAGGAGGAGCAGCAGCGGTGCGGTGAAGGCTCCCATCAGGGAGAGCCGGTAGGCCGGGCCGATCACCAGATAGATGAGGGCGATGGACCAGGAGAGGAAAATCAGGGTCTCCGAGAGATTCCCAATCGGGCAGGAATGTTCCACGGCTCCTCGCAGGGAGAGATACCATCCCTGAGCCGCAGCACCGAGTGCCATGGCGATGAAGTTGAATCGCCCCGGCCGGAATCGGCCTGCCCCGAGGGCATAGAGCGTGTGTCCAAAGCTAAAGAGGTAGCAGAGCGTGGCGGCCAGTAGGGCAATGCGTTCCATGAAGATGGTCCCTTAAACACTCAAGGTCTTTAGCCTTCAGCCTGTGGGTTTCTGCCTCTTTTCCACCAGTGCGTAGGCGTTGTGATTATGGATTGACTCGAAGTTCTCCGCCTCGATGCGGTACCAGAGAATGTTCTCATCCTGCTCGGAGCGCCCTGCCACATTCCGGACGAGGTCCTCGACGAAGACAGGGTTTGCGTAGGCCCGTTCGGTCACGAACTTTTCATCCGGGCGCTTAAGCAGGCTGTAGAGTTCGCTGCTGGCGGAGTCCTCCACCAGGCGGATCATCTCTTCGATCCACATCGGCTTGGCGCAGCGTACGGAATAGGTCACATGGCCGCGCTGGTTATGAGCTCCCGACTCACTGATGGCCTTGGAACAGGGGCAGAGAGTCGTTACTGGAACGACCACCGTCACGATGAAGTCGACTTTCCCCTTGGGGCCCCCAGTGAGCGTTGCGCTGAAGCGGACCGTGTAGTCGAGAAGGCCCACCGCACCCGTGACCGGGGCTGGCTTCTCGAGGAAATAGGGGAACTCAAAGTCAACGTGGGCTTGGTCGCTCTCCAAGCGCTCGGTGAGTTGCACGAGGATGTCGCGGATATTCCGAACATGGAGGACAGGTCCGTGAGAGTTCAGAGCCTCCACGAAGCGGCTCATGTGAGTCCCCTTGAAGTGATGGGGGAGGTCGACCGTCAACTGAACCGTGGCGATGGTCGACTGCTCCGTGTGGTTCTTGTCCCTCACCCGGATCGGATAGCGCAAATCCTTCACGCCGACGCGGTCGATCGGGATCTGGCGGTCGTCGGGAAGATTCTGGGTGTCGGAAAGTTGGGCGGCGGACATATCGGGAAGCTTATTAGGCTGAAGGCTTTTAGGCTTTTAGGCCAGAAAGGAACGGCAGACCCGGGATTGGGATCATCCCGGCGGCGACGCTCTCTTCAGAAGAGCTCGTGGCCCAGGACGCTGAGGCAGTAGAGGGCGGCTGTTTCGGTCCGAAGGATGATCGGGCCAAGGCTGATCGCAACGGCACCGGCTGATTTGGCGAGGGCGGTCTCCGCAGGGGTGAAATCCCCCTCCGGTCCCACCATCACGATGACGCTTGAAGGGAGGGTTCCCTTGGCGGCCGAGTAGGCTGAAAGCACCTCTTTTACCGTCCGAGAATCGGGCTGAAGCGAGGCAATCAGGATCAGGTCGGCCTTGGGTGGGGAGGCAAGGAACTCCTTGGTCGTGCGCGGCAGCCCGATGTCTGGTGTCCAGTTCTGGCCGCATTGCTTGCAGGCTTCCACGGCGATCGACTGCCAGCGCTCCTGCTTGCGTGCGGCGTCCCCGGCATCCTCGAGCCGCACGACCGTGCGCTCGGAGAGGATCGGGATCACGGCCGAGGCTCCCAGCTCGACCGCCTTCTGGATGATCAGATCCATGTTGCGGGCCTTCGGGACGGCTTGAGCCAGCGTGATGGAGCAACGGGGCCTGGCCGTCAGTGTCGGTTTTCCAATCATGAGGCGGGTGTGCTTTCGGGACACCTCGGCGAGTTCGGCGGAGGCTTTGTTCCCCTGGCCGTCGAAGATCACCACCCTCTCCCCGGTGCTGAGTCGCAGGACATCGGAGCAGTGATGGGAATCGGCCGTATCAAGCTCCGGCTGCTCCTCCATCCATCGTGCGGGGGCTAGGTAAAATCGGTGCGTGGACATGAGAGAAGAGGAAAAGCTAAAGGGTAAAAGATAAAAGCTAAAAGAGGGATGGCAAAAGAAGGAGGGGTCAAGACGCTGGCTCAGTCTGGGTAACCGGCTCCCATGGTGGGAATGATTGTTGGCACGGCGACGGGTGGCCACTTGCATTCGTGGCGAAAAAGAGTTGCCTCCAGCGGCGGAGGAATTACTTTCTTCCATCCACTCGTGGCGTACTTACGCCAACGACTTGCGCGGTTAGCTCAGCGGTAGAGCACTACACTGACACTGTAGGGGTCGGCAGTTCGAACCTGCCATCGCGCACCACCTTCGCCCTTTTTATTGTCCGGGTGCGAAGTCCGTCGGAAAGCCGACATCCTTCCACTCCTTCATCTCGGCCTCCATGGAGGCGAGTTTCTTGGCGAACATGGTATGGGCGTAGCCTCCAAGGAGCAGGCGGAAGGGAGGCTTTTCGGCATCCAGCATGTCGATGATCGCCTTGGCGGCCTTGACTGGATCACCCGGTTGCTTGCCATCCATCTTCTCCAGGAAGCCGCCGAATTTTCCTGCCGTCGCCTCGTAGGCGGGCAAGCGTGGAGAGCGGTCCATGGAGCGTCCGATGAAGTCCGTCCGGAAGGGGCCCGGCACGACGCTCGTGAATTTGATTCCGTAAGGAGCCACATCCTGAGCAGCGGCATCACAGGCTGCATCGAGGGCGGCCTTGGCTCCTCCGTAGACTGCGAAGCCGGCATGATTGGCGTAGGCTGCGATCGCCGAGAGATTCACCACGTGCCCGCTCTTCTGCTCTCGCATGACCGGCATGGCAGCTCGGATCAGGCGAAGTGGGCCTGTGAAGTTGGTCTCCAGATTGCGTGCCAGTTGCTCGTCGGTGGTTTCCTCGAGTGAGGCAAGGAGCCCGTAGCCGGCGTTGTTAATCAGGACATCCAGGCGGCCGAATTGCTCTAGGGTCTCTGAGATGGCGCGTTCTGCATCGGCCGGTTTGGTGAGATCGAAGCGGATCGGGTGTGCCTTCCCGGGGAACTCTGCAACGAGATCGGCCACGCTCTCGGGGTTGCGCACGGCGAGGGCGACCTGATGGCCCTGATCCAAGGCCTCCTTGGCAAGCGAGTGGCCGAACCCGGTCGAGGCACCGGTGATAAGAATGATCTTCATGCAGCCGATCGTGGTGGTCCGCTTCTCAACCGACAACTCTTTAAAACGGAATCGGTAGCGCGGGTCAGGCTCCCCCGAAATCGCGGTCCATCTGCCGGGCAATGTTCCAACCGGCCGCTTCGATCATGCCGATGCTGATGGCCGGGCCAACGATCTGGCCCAAGATTGGGATGAACTTGGCGATGCCGCCCGCGATCGCTTTCACCGGCTGCCTCAGCACGGTCTCTTTCATCGTCGTGATGGCCAACCCTTCGGCCACCGCCTTGGGGATGCTCCACCCGAAGACATTGGCCAGGGCCATGCTCATGCCGGTCATGGCAATCAGGTCCACCGCGATGCCGAATCCGGGGATGGGTACGAGATTACCTCCCCCCGCCGTCACGGCTGCGGAGTGGATGATACGATGGCAGAGGGATTCTTGGTTGGGGCTCATGTCGGGAAGCACCCTGCTCCATCCTTATTCCTTTGCAAGGGGAAGGATCTTCCAGTCGATCCGCTCATCCTCGTGAAGCTCCAGCCAGGCGTAGCTCGGGGGAGCCCCCTTGTTGGCTTTGCCGATCGAGCCGGGGTTCAGTACTCGCACCCCGGCGATCACTTCATTCCGGGGGATGTGCGTGTGGCCATGGAGGAGGATGTCACTGGTTCCCAGCTTGGTCGGGCGTGGCGGAATGTGAATGAGACGAAAGGCGAGGCCAGCCCGATCGAGTGTCACTTCCATCGGCCACGGCTGGAAGAAGTCGTTGTTCCCCTTGACCACGATCACCGGCGGCCCGATCCGGTGGATCGTTTCAAGAGTAGCGGCTCGGCAGACATCCCCTAGGTGCCAGATCTCATCAGCGACGGCGATCTCCTCGGCCACGCTCTCGGGAAACCGGTCGTGTGTGTCTGCAATGACGGCGATGCGAAGGGGCATGAGAGGGATGAAACTTGAGACCTGAGACCTGAAGGAAGGATTAATCGTGCATAAGCTGCATTTTTTTCAGGTTTGCTTGCCTGGCCGGTGCTTCGCATCCGTTGCAGCAAGTTTCAGGTCTCATCCTTCCGACTTTCCTACTTCGGCATAGCCCCGTAGTCTTCTCTACATGTGGAAGACCGCGCATGAGCACATTCTGAAATTGACCGTCTACGAGCCCGGCAAGCCGGTCGAGGAACTGGCCCGTGACCTAGGCCTACGCGAGGAGGAGATCATCAAGCTCGCCTCGAACGAGAATCCGCTCGGGCCCTCCCCCAAGGCTCTTGAGGCGATGCGCCAGACGCTGGAGCGTTCGCACTTCTATCCTGATGGCGGCGGTTACGAGCTGCGCGGCGCGGTCGCCGAACGCCTCGGTGTCTCCCGCGAGAATGTCGTCCTTGGCAACGGCTCCAACGAGATCATCGAGTTCATCGGGCACGCCTTCCTCGGCCCCGGTGACGAGGTGGTGGTGGCCCGTCACTCCTTTGCCGTCTACAAGCTGATGGCTCAGCTCTTCGGAGCCGACACGGTCGAAGTCCCCGATCCCGCCTACACGGCCGACCTCGACGCCATGCTTGCCGCGATCACGCCAAAGACGCGCGCCGTCTTCATCGCAAACCCGAACAATCCCACCGGCACCATGGTCGGCCAGGAGGCGATCGACCGCTTCATGGCGAAGGTGCCTGACCATGTCCTCGTCATCTTCGACGAGGCCTACCATGAGTTCTTGGATCATGCTCCTGACGTTCTCCCATATGTCCGCGCAGGCAGGAATGTCGTTGTCATGCGCACCTTCTCCAAGATCATGGGCCTGGCCAATCTCCGCATCGGGTACGGCATCACGACCCCGGAGCTTGCCGCCGTTCTCCAGCGCACCCGCCAGCCTTTCAATGCCAACGGCATCGCCCAGGCCGGAGCGCTTGCCGGCCTGCTCGACGAAGAGCACATGCGAAAGACCCGCGAACTGACCCACGAGGGGCGGGCCTATTTTGAAAAAGAGTTCTCCGCCATGGGGCTTGAGTTTGTTCCAAGCTTTGCGAACTTCGTTCTGGTGAAGGTCGGTGATGGCAACGCGGTCTTCCAAGCTATGCTCCGCAAGGGGATCATCCTGCGCGCGATGGGAAGCTACGGCCTTCCCGAGTGGATACGCATCTCCGTCGGCACGATGGATCAGAACCGCCGCTGCATCGAGGAGCTGAAGGCGCTCGCGAAGAAAGGGAAGCTGGCATCCTCGCCGTCGAAGTAGCCCCGCCGACTGTGCAAGAGACGATCGCCGCCTTGGCCACATCTCCCGGCGAGGGGGCTCTGGCTGTGATCCGTATCAGTGGCCCGAAGGCTCTCGACATTGCTGATGCTATCTTCCGCGGAAGGAAAGCCCCCTCCGCAACGGAGGAGCGACGGGTGCTCTTCGGCAGTATCGTAGATGCCGGCGGTGAGATCCTTGATGAGGTTCTGCTGACGACTTTTCGAAATCCCCGCAGCTACACCGGCGAGGATCTCGTTGAGATCAGTGGACATGGGGGATCGCTTGTCGCTTCACGCGTGCTGACGGCGGCGCTTGAAGCCGGAGCACGCATGGCCCGGCCGGGAGAGTTCACGGAGAGGGCTTTTCTCAACGGCAAGCTCGACCTCACTCAGGCCGAAGCCGTGATGGATCTCATCAGCGCCTCCACGCCTAGGGCTGCGCGCGCGGCGGCCTCACAGCTGGAGGGGCGCCTCGGAGAGGAGATCAACGCGCTGCGCGGTGATCTGCTGGATGGTGTGGCTCACTTGGAAGCTTTTATTGATTTCCCCGAGGAGGGGATCGATCCGGAGAGTGGCGCTGCTTTGACGCACAGGATGGAAGGGATTGCCGACCATCTCAGGCGCCTGCTGGACACCGCTGATGAAGGAAGGCTTCTCCGCGAGGGGATCACGTTGGCGCTCTGCGGGGCGCCGAATGCCGGTAAGTCGAGCCTACTCAATCGACTTCTTGGATCGGAGAGGGCCATCGTCAGTGAAGTGGCTGGAACCACGCGTGACACGATCGAGGAGAGGGCAAGCCTTGGCGGCTACCCCTTCCGTGTCATTGATACCGCAGGTCTCCGTGAGACTTCTGATCCCGTCGAGCGCGAGGGTGTGGAGCGTGCGCGCCATGCCGCCAACAACGCCGACCTGCGGATTCACCTTGTTGATGCTTCGCAACCTGATCGGACAATCACCCCCCTCTTTGAGGAGGAGGTGATCGTGTGGAACAAGGTCGATCTCGTGCCGAGCGGTGAGCGTTCCACCCTGTCCGGGGAACTCGCGATTTCCTGCCAGACCGGCGAAGGGATCGGACAACTCGTAGAGGCCATCGTTGCCAAGGTGACCGGCCGTTCGAGAAGTGAGGGATCACCTGATGGGGCCGCAATCAATGCCCGTCATCAGGAGTGCCTCAAGCGTGCTGCCTCGGCCTTGCAGGAGGCTATCGCACTGCTTGGAGCTGGTGAGCCACCCGAACTTGTGGCCGTGGAGCTACGGAGCGCCCTGGGTGCCGTCGGAGAGATTGTCGGCGAGGCCGGAACCGAGGAAATCCTGGGCGAGATCTTCTCCAGCTTCTGCATCGGGAAGTAAGTTAGGAGATGGGAAATGCACGGAGGAGTTAATCTGGAACTCAGGAACTCAAGAAAAACCAATGAGTTGGTTATAGCTGAAACTAGGTTGATGTGCGGCGGAATTGCTTCCGCGATTTCTTATTCATTTAAGAAGTTTTCCTTTTTTTGATCTCTTCCTGATTTCCTGAGTTCCAGATTATTCATTTGCTGATAAATTTTGATTTCAGATGGATTTTTACTCCCGCTTTCTCCGACCGATCTTCTTCTCGCTTGATGCCGAGGAGGCGCACGACGCCGTGATGAGCCTCCTCCAGGTGGGCGCCGACTTCCCGGGTCTCGTTCGGATGACAGCGGGGGCCAAGATCCCTGCAAGTCCACGCATGGTTGCTGGCATGGAGTTCTCCAACCCTGTTGGCCTCGCTGCCGGAATGGATAAGAACGGCCTCGCTCTTCCCGCATGGGAGGCTCTTGGGTTCGGCTTTGTGGAGATCGGCACGATCACCCAACACTCTCAGCCGGGTAATCCGAAGCCACGGCTTTTCCGCTATCCCGAACATCAGGCGCTGATCAATCGTCTTGGATTCAATAACGAAGGGGTCGAGTCGGTGGCCACTCGCCTTGAGGGGCTCCATGCCTCCGGCCGCTGGCCCCGTATTCCGGTGGGCCTCAACATCGGCAAGTCGAAGGTGACCTCCGCCGAGGATGCCCATCTGGACTACCTCGCCTCCTTCAAGCGGCTCCGAGGGCTCGAGGATTACTTCGTGATCAACGTCAGCTCGCCAAACACTCCCGGCCTCCGCGATCTCCAGTCCACGGAGGCTCTGGGACGGATCATCCGGACCCTCCGCGACTGGGAGGGGACTCCCCACCAACCGCTTTTCGTGAAGGTTGCCCCGGATCTCGCGGAGGAGGACCTCGTGGCCATTGTGCAGCTGGCTGAAAGCGAGAAGCTCGCTGGTCTCATCGCCACGAATACCACGCTCGATCATTCAGTCATCCCGACCGGTCGCGATCAGACCGGTGGACTCAGCGGACTACCCGTGCGCGCGCGCTCGATGAATGCCCTCGAGATCATACGGAAGCACACCCGGATCCCCGTCATCGCTTGCGGCGGCATCAGTGATGCCGCGTCCGCCCAGGAGCGCCTCGTTGCCGGAGCCGACCTCTTGCAGGTCTACACCTCCTTCGTCTACCAAGGCCCCGGACTCTTGAGAAATCTTGCAGCAGCTTTTTAACCTTTCACTTTTTACGTTTCACTTTTGACTCTTCACCATGTCCCACGCTCCTGACACGACTCTTCGCCTTGGCCACTCACCCGATCCTGACGACGCCTTCATGTTCTACGCCATGGCGGCGGACAAGATCGACCTCATGGGCTACCGCTTCGAGCACAGCCTCCAGGATATCCAGACCCTGAACGAGCGTGCGATGCGCGGTGAGCTCCACCTCTCGGCTGTCTCGATCCACGCCTACGCCCACCTCCTCGACACCTATGCCCTGCTCCCCTGCGGGGCCAGCATGGGTGACGGCTACGGGCCGATGTTTGTCGCACTGAAAGGGCATGGCCCCGCCGCTGATGCCTCGCTCGAGGAGAAGAAGGCGTGGCTCCGCACCAAGAAGATCGCTGTCCCTGGGCTCATGACGAGCGCCTACCTCAGCGCCCAGCTCTTCCTTGGGCCTGAGTTCAACCACACCGTGGTCCCCTTCGATGAGATCTTTGATGCGATCCGTTCCGGCGCCGTCGATGTCGGCCTCATCATCCACGAAGGGCAGCTCACCTATTCCAACGAGGGCTTCGAGAAGATTGCCGACATGGGCGAGTGGTTTAAGGCCGAGACCGGTCTCCCTCTTCCACTGGGAGGCAACGTGATCCGCAAGGACTTCACCCCCGAACAGCGCACCGAGCTGAACACTATCATGAAGGAGAGCATCCGCTACGGTCTCGAGCACCGTAGGGCTGCCGTCGATCACAGCATGGCCCACGCCCGTGGTATGGAGGTTCCGCTTGCCGATGAATTCATCGGGATGTACGTGAACGACTACACCCTTGATTACGGCGAGAAAGGCCGCGCTGCGATCCGGGAGTTCCTCGGTCGCGCTGCGGATCAGGGGCTCGTGCCACGCTTGGACAAGCTTGAGTTCGTTTCTTGAGGCGGGTCTGAAAGTGTCGACGCACAGCTAGGTTGGCACGGAGTTGGTGTCGTTATTCACCCGCATGAAAGTCCTCCTCGTCCACGGTTTCCTCGACAGCGGGAGGATCATGCGTGGGCTGGCAAGGCATCTCTCCAAGGAGGGGCATGAGTGTCTTGTTCCATCGCTCAAGCCATGCGACGGAAGGAGTGGGCTGCCTCACTTGGCGGAGCAGTTACACCACTTCTTGGAGGAAGAGCTGGATGAAGGAGATCGTTTTGCTCTTGTGGGGTTCAGCATGGGGGCCCTGATTTCTCGCTACTACCTGCAGGAGTTGGAGGGCTACCGAAGGGCTGATGCCTTTTTCTCCATTTGCGGACCACACGCCGGCACATTGACGGCCTATCTCTATCCAGGAGAGGGTGTTATGCAGATGCGTCCGCAGAGTCGCTTCCTACAGGAGTTAGATGGTTCCTCTCACCGATTGAGTGAACTTCCGGTCACCTGTTACTGGACCCCTTTTGACCTGATGATTGTTCCGGCCGCCAGTTGCAGGTGGCGGCGAGGTGAAGAGGTGTGCATTCCCTCCCCCATCCACCGATGGATGCCTTCGGATCGGCGCCTGCACAGGGATATCTCACAGAGGCTCTCCGCACTTTCAGATCGTTCTGCCTGAGGATCTTACAGCGCCTATTATCCGGCACCCATACTTCAGCGCTGGCGAGTTTGGAATCAGTCCTTGGCGATGGCCTCAACCGGCTTCTTGAAGTGGACCTTGAGGACGCGGCGGCCGTCGGTCTCCGCCACGGTCACGGTGTAGTCACCGATGCGGACGCTTTCGCCCCTCACAGGAAGGTGGCCGAGTTGCTGGGTGATGTACCCGCCGATGGTGCTGACTTCGGTCTCCTCAAACTTGAGGCCGGTCTCTTCCGCCAGATCGTGGAGGGCAAGGGTCCCATCAGCGTCGAACTCTCCATCGCGGATCTTGGTGATCTCCTCTTCGTGGGTGTCAAACTCATCATGGATTGACCCTACAAGTTCCTCGAGGACGTTATCCAGGGTGACAATGCCGACCGCGCCGCCGTATTCATCGACAGCGATAGCGAGGTGAGCGTGCTTGGCCAGAAAGTAGTTGAGCAGTTTCTCCAGCGGCATCATTTCCGACACGTGGTGAATGGGGCGCTGGATGCTTCTGAGCTCCTCCTTGCCAGAGTGAACGAGGCCAAGCAGATCCTTGATATGAACAAGGCCGACGGATTCGTCGAGGGCTCCGTTGCAGAGGGGGAGTCGCGTGTGGCGGGAGTCGATCGCCTTTCCGAGTTCATCACGAAATGGTTCCTCCAGATCGAGAAAGATGACCTCGCTTCGGGGAGTCATGATATCGCGCACGACACGGTGCTGCAGGTCGAGTGCATTCACGGCAAGCTGTTCGCCCAAGGGGGAGACCTCCTTGGCCTCGCGGCTCTCGGTCAGGATGACGCGCAGCTCCTCGTTAGTGAGGGCGCGCTCAGAGTCCTCGGGAGGCTCAACGTGCAGGACATGACGGAGCAGGAGGTTGGCCGAGAGATTGAGGGCGCGGATGATTGGCCGAAAGATGGTGTAGAAGAGGCCTAGGAGGGGGCTAAGCCAGAGGGCTAGCTCAACAGGCTTCCGAATCGCCAGTGACTTCGGTACGAGCTCTCCCAGAACGATGTGAAGGAACGTGATGAGGGAGAATGCGAGAATGAAGGAAACAGTCGTGATGACCCCAGGGGAGGTGACGCCAATCAGCTGAAAGGCCGGCTCAATCATGTGGGCGAGGAAGGGTTCGCCCAGCCAGCCTAGACCGAGGCTGGCGAGAGTGATTCCGAGCTGGGTGGCTGAGATGTAAGCCTCAAGGTGGTTGGTGATGTACTTGGTCACCATGGCCCTGGTGTCCCCCTGCTCGATGAGTGTGTCGAGTTGGCTGCCGCGGATTTTGACAATGGCCAACTCGGAGGCCACAAAGAAGCCGTTCAGCAGGACGAGGGCAAGAATTGCCAGCAATCGTAAGAAGATGACTTCTCCCGATTCCCAGTGGGTGGCAGGCAGTTGGGTGGTTTCCCCTGCCGCCACCGCCATGATGGCAGCAACGAACGGCATGGAAACTCAGTTACGGAGGCAGCAGCAACCTGCTCCTGCGGGTGACATCTCGGCACGGACGGTAGCGTGTGCCGAGGTAAAGTTGTTCATCAGGGAGGACATGGGGGTGGTCCGTTGTGTTTCTCGCTACCGTTTGATGAACATCAGCCGCACTCCCGCAGGGGAGTTGCGGCATATAAGTCGATGCTACCAGCTGGACTTGGTGACGCCGGGAATCAGACCGTTCGTCGCAAGCTCGCGGAAGGTGATACGAGAGAGTTTGAAGCGGCGGAGGAAAGCGCGGCGACGGCCGGAAACAAGGCAGCGGTTGGTCAGACGAACAGGGCTAGCGTTGCGAGGAAGCTGGCTGAGGCCACTGTAGTCCTTCTTTGCCTTGAGCTCTGCACGAAGTTCCGCCCACTTAGCGACGGTCTCGCGTTTGCGTTTATCTCTTTCAAGCCATGAAGTCTTTGCCATAGGGAGGGGAGAGGTTAAGGGGATTTCCAAGAACGGCAAGATCTTTTTGCTGAAACAGAGAGAAATCTTTCTGACCCTTTCTGATTGCCGTGCTGTGCCTCTTCACGCCATCGATGGGTGATGACCAAACCTTCACGGAGCAAGGCCAAGAGCAAAAAGGGACGCACGCACTCCCGACTCATCATATCCGAAAGCGAGTTGGGAGCCGACATGCTGCATGCCACGAGCTTCAGGGCGCCCGATCCCTTTGTCTATCTGGAGAGTCGCAGTGGGAGCTCGATTCTCCTCAGTGATCTCGAGGTTGACCGGGGCAGACGGGAGGCGCGGGTCGACGAGGTCGTCTCATCGAGTGAACTTGAGAAAACGATCACCAGGAAGACCGGGGCCAAACCAACTCCAGTGGAGGTGATCGCCGCCTTCCTGAAGGCACGGGGAGGAACGCGCCCCGTGGTCCCGGCTGATTTCCCGCTGGGACTGGCCCGTGAGTTGGAAGGGTGCGGCGTTGCGGTGACTCCATCGGACGGCATGTTCCGGCCTGAGCGCGAGATCAAGACGGCGGAGGAGATCAAACTCATGACCCGGGCAACCCGAATCACCGAGACGGGGATGGAGCGCGCCCTCGAGGTCCTCCGCGCCTCCTCGATCGGTCCTCGGAATGTTCTTAGGTGGGGCGGCTCGATCCTTACCTCGGAGAGGTTGAGGGTGGAGATCGAGTCAGCGATCCTAAGGGCAGGGGGCATCCCCGCAGGAAACTCCATCGTGGCCTGCGGGGAGCAGGCCTGCGATCCGCATGAGAGAGGGCATGGTCCCCTCAAGGCCCACAAGCTCATCATCCTCGACCTCTTCCCTCGTGCGGCCAAGAGCGGCTACTACGGCGATCTTACGCGAACGGTCATCCGCGGGAAGGCGAGCGAGGCGCAGGCCCGACTCTGGGAGATCTGCCTGCTCGGACAGAAGCTCGCGCTCGGATCGCTCTGGGCGGGAGCCGACGGCGGGAAGATTCACAAGGAGGTGACGCGGTTCTTCACGGACAACGGCTACCCGACAGAGAGGGTGAAGGGTCGTTGGAGTGGCTTCTTCCACGGAACGGGGCACGGACTCGGACTGGATCTCCATGAGTCACCGCGCTTCGGGGCCGCGAAGCTCAAGGCGGGACAAGTCTTTACCATCGAACCCGGTCTCTACATCCCAGGGGTGGGTGGAGTGCGCCACGAGGATGTCGCCCTGATCACCACCAAAGGACACAAGCTTCTAAGCCGGATCGCCAAACCGTTGGAAATCTGAGTCTTCTCCGCAGGGGTGCGGAGAGAGAGCCTTCAGTCTAATAGCCTAGGTATCCGTTGCGGATGCGCCTTTCCCCTCCAAGATCTTGAACATTTTTAATCATC